>OLOR01002978.1_pt1 | contig 12481 bp, 8 predicted proteins | sample 1672521 | NCBI WGS metagenome assembly OLOR01 (sample SAMEA3136695, study PRJEB25190) | human gut metagenome | biome: human gut; feature: human-associated habitat; material: faeces | place: Austria | collected 2013
AAATCTACTTTCCCAGCAAAGGCGTCCGCTATATCGCTGTCAATGACAATGTGGATACCATCAACGGAGAGAATGAGCTTGCCCCATTCCTCAACATTTTGAATGAAATGCACGCCCGCCAGACCAGTAAAAAAGTAAAGATGGCGATGCGGACACGGTTTGCAAACGGCGCACACTATGGAGCCTATGCACCTCTGGGCTACGTCAAAGACCCGGAGAAGAAAGGCCATCTTCTGATTGACCCGGAAACAAGGTGGATTATTGAAAAGATTTTTGACCTTGCTGTTCATGGTCGGGGAGCCGCCAGCATTACACGGATTTTGATCGAAGAAAAAGTTCCTACTCCCGGCTGGCTGAATTTCCAAAGATACGGCACTTTCGCAAATATCTATGCCGGAGCGCCGGAGGAAAAAGCTTATGCGTGGACGATAACACAGGTAAAAAGTATTCTGAAAGAGGAAACTTATATCGGACACAGCGTCCACAATAAGCAGACCAACATTTCATTCAAAAACAAGAAGAAAGTACGCAAGCCAAAAGAGGAATGGTATCGTGTGGAGAACACCCACGAAGCGATTATTTCCGAAGATGTGTTCCGTCAAGTACAGGAACAGATTTGCAACAGGCGCAGACGGCAGAAGAATGGTACAACGCAGATATTTTCCGGGCTGGTAAAATGTGCGGACTGCGGCTGGTCGCTGGCCTACGGTGTGAACAGTCAGAACAAAAATCCCTATGCACATTATCATTGCAGCAAGTATGGGCAAGGCTTGCACCAGTGTTCTATGCACTATATCCGCTATGATGTGCTTTACGCCCGTTTCCCAAAGTTAAAGACACTACAACAATCCCACGCTGACTTTTGCTCAACCGAAGGAGCGATACAGCTCCTTTTTTTTGCAGAGGAATCCCCGGAACCCTTCCAGTTCCGCCTGTTCTCCCCGCCATTCAAAGCCTGTGGAAAGCTGCACAGCACCTTACCACATCCTTTGAACAGCTACAGATATGCTGCAAAAGCCCCGGATTGTGTGTAAACCCGAAGGGTTTTCCACAATCCTTTTTTGTCCGTCCTTTTCTTAAAAAATGAAAAAATTAAGGAGAAAGAAAAAACATTGTGGAAAAGTGCTGCGCACTATCCCACAATGTAGACACACGGATCTCTTAACAGCGATCTGTTAGTGGCATATATGGTATAGCGTTGCGCGCTGCGCTCGCATGGCTGTTGCACTGAGGGAGGAGTATCACAGGTGCCGGGTCTAATAGCCTTAACAGGTTATCTCGCGCTCCGACTTCAAAGCTCCTTGTCGTTTCGTTCCTTTGGTGGAACAGTACAGCCATAGACGTTTGCCGCCGGGGGCGTATATATATTCTGAGATATTCATATATTGCGCTCCCTTCCTTTCTCTTTGGAAATTCGCAATCAATTGCGAATTTGAAGCTTGAAATACGACGGCTGGCTTCAGCTATAAAAAAAGCCACCGTCCCGGTGGCTGGAAAAGCAAAAAAACATATACAAAAAGCCCGATTCTCGTATAGGAAGCCCGCTTTATGATGTATAATAAGAACGCAAGCTTTCGGGTGTTTGGATATGCTGATTGTGCCAGCTATCGGAACGGTCAAACAAATTTGTGGATTTGTTTGACAGAAAGTATCTTAGCATGTTTCCGGGCGGCGGCGGCCGGAAAACAAAACTAAGAATAAAAAATCCGCCGCAGGCTGAAAGATCCCCCTCTCCAAGTAGGTGCTTGGAGAGGGGTTTTTTGTTGTCTTTTTCTATACGTTTGGCAGATTTATGAGACTTTGCGTGAGTAAATTGTAAGCCGCTAATGACGTGGTAAAATGGCTAAATATATTGGAAACGACAAGAGAGAAAAAAGGAAGGAGTGTGATCTGTTATGGCTGACTTTGGCGATGATGTAGGAGATATGCTGATCCGTCACACGGATGATTTTATTCGGCGTTTGATCCAGTACAGGCAAAAAGCAGCAAAAGGCCAGAATGAAACAGAATCGAAAAGCAGCAGTATAACAATCCAAGGTGAAAAAGTTTCGTCCTTATCGGAACGCACAGAGTTCACCTTTTCGGAAAAGGATTTTGACGCCGTAAAGGGCGTTGTGTCGCAGAGCGTGAACGGGCGCGGCTCTCATGAAGCGTCTGCTCCGGAACAACATCCCGTATATATGCGGGATATTGAAAAGATAGTGGATGACGCTTTGTCCAAAACGCAGGATCCGCAGCAGTTTATCGCTCTGTGTCGTGAACAGGGACTTGAAGTAGGACAGGCTGCGGATGGAACGCTTAAATTCACCCACTCAAACGGCTGGTTTGAGTGCCGCGCGGATACACTCTTCGAGCGCATGGAAAACGGCATGAATCGTGAAGACTTTGAACGCGGCGTGGGTGAAAAGGCCGAAGATCTCTCCCAACACGTGGTGGAAGAACAGGAACGCTACATCAAATCACACGACAGTCAGGACTTGGACACTTCTACCCGTGTAGTAGAACAGCCGGAAAAGGTGAAGGCGGATCGCAGCGCCAAAGAGCAGGACAAAGGTTACGACCTTAATTCAGAAGCGCGGGATATGCGTGCTGCCAGCAAAGCGCTTGACACAGATCGCGCTGCCAAAGAGATCGCCCCGCAGGAACGTTAGGGGCAGGCTATGGCAGACCCGACAACATCAAAAAAGGTGCTGTATTCCGCAATTGGTACACTGGGCATTTCGCTTGTGCTTTTTTATCTTGGCAACCGTTATGGCGAGATCATCATAGAATCCGGGAGAAACTTCTTCGAGTATTACGGGACGGCGTTCAGCAAGCTTTTGACTGTAGTAGCTGCCAACCCTTTACATATTTCAAAGGAACCGATGGCTATGCTGTGCGGCGGCGCGGTATTCCTCGTTGTATGGCTGGTATGGCTGCGGTATGTCGCCTTTATTGGCAATTACCGCGCAGGCGAGGAAAGCGGCTCCGCTCGATGGGGAACGAAAAAAGAAGGTATCGCATTTAAGGATCAAAAGAATCCGGATAACAACCTGCTCTTTACAGAGAGCTTTGGGCTTGCCTTAAAGCGCCCCAATTTTGATCTTGAGCTTGACCGCAATCTGAATGTGGTCGTGATCGGCGGTTCCGGTTCCGGTAAAACACGAAATTTTGTGAAGCCGAACCTGATGCAGCTTAACGCTTCGTATTTCGTCACTGATCCAAAAGGCACCCTGCTTCCGGAGACGGGACATTTGTTTGAGCAGAACGATTATGAGATTCGCTGCTTCAACACGATCAACTTTGATCAGTCCATGCACTATAACCCGCTCCATTACGTGAAAACTGACGCAGATATTCTGTCCTTTGTGAACTGCCTCATTGCCAATACATCCGGCGACGGCACGAAAGGCGATCCCTTCTGGGAAAATTCAGAACGTCTGCTTTACACGGCGCTCATTGCGCTGCTGCGCGACTGGTTTCCTAAAAAGGATTATTCGCTGTCCGGACTTCTCACCTTGCTTTCTATGGCGGAAGCGCGTGAAAACGACGAAAACTTCCGATCTGCCCTTGACCTTATGTTCCTGCAAATACAGGACGGAAAGAAATATACACAAGGTGGAAATGCAAGCGTTATGGCTGGCAGCGCGGGCGATGTGGAGCGCGAGCGCGGCGTTGCGTCCGGCGAAGCTCCTTCCGCATGGTCGTGGACGCCCAGCAAGTTTGTCCGCAACTCGGACGGCGTGCGTCCGGCAGACTGCGGCGGACTTTCAGACGATGAAGATTTTGCGTTGTCCAATTACAACGCCTTTAAGGTCGCGGCGGGCAAAACGTTGAAATCCATTATTATCTCCTGCAATGTCCGCTTGAAGCCACTTTCCATACGCGAGGTACGTGAGCTGCTTACCTATGATGAAATGAAGCTGGACACTCTTGGAGATCGGTTTGTTACCGTTACTGATGAAAATGGAAAAACCGTTGTAACGGACGAACCCCGCAAGCGCACGATCATTTACGGGATCTTATCCGATACGGACAGGACGTTTGCGTTTCTGTTCGCTATCATGATGTGGCAGACCATTGACCAGCTTTGCCGCAAGGCACTTGATGTGTACAACGGAAAACTGCCAAACCTCGTCAACTTCATTCTCGACGAATTTGCGAATATCGGGGAGATCCCGGACGTCGAAAAGACGATTGCCGTTACCCGCTCGCGCAATATTGGCATGTCCATCATCCTGCAATCGGTCAGCCAGCTTGAGAGCCAATATGAAAAAAAGGCGGACACCATCATCGACTGCTGCGATACGATGCTGTTCCTCGGCGGCAAGTCCAACAAGACTAATAAGGAAATAGCGGAGCTGATCGGCAAGCAGACCATCAGCCAGATGTCGTACAGTGAAAACACGGGACAGTCTTCGACTGCGGGCAAGAATACCAGCACCACCGGGCGCGACCTGATAGACGCTGCGGAGATCGGGAAAATGAGCCGCAAAAAGGCGATTCTGCTGATCGCGGGGACAAATCCTCTCATGGATAATAAATATCCTATTGAAAAGCATGAACGCTACGCTTATGTAGATCCCGGACACAAAGGTTCACTGGTGGACAAACCCTTTGATTTCGTGCGCTACCATAAGGGTCTTCCGCAGGAGTAACACAGCAAACCAAGCTATCAAAAATATAGAGAAAGGAATCACATTATGTTAAACGACGTTATGAGTATGCTCTCGCAGGGTATTGCATTTCTCGGCGGAGCCTTGATTGTATTTGGTCTTATCAATCTCGGCATGACAATTAAAGACGGTATGCAGGGCGGCGGCGGTCAGCTCGCCGGAGCAATCGCCATGATCGTTGGCGGCGGCATTATCGTGGGCGCAGCCGTGTACTTTGGTTCTCTGGATACCTCCTTTGCGAATTAGGAAAGGGGGTATCCCGCCATGCTCTCTGTAGCTGTACATAAGGATCTTGGAGAATATCAGCCGAAAATCATCGGGAAAATGACAGCGCGCACCCTTCTATGTATCACGGGCGCGCTTGGATTATCTGTCCTCACGGGCTGTTACATGTATTTCGTGTTAGGCATGAATGTAACGGACAACATGATCATCATTTATGGCGTTTCCCTGCCGTTTTGGTTATGCGGCTTTTTCAGACCGAAAGGGATGCCTTTTGAAAAGTTTTTCCCTTTGTGGCTGAGTTATAAATTCTCAGATAACCGCTTGCATTACACCGCCACTCTATACCGCATCGGCCTTGCCGATGCTCCAAACTCTCGCAAAAAGGAAGGTAAAGTTTATGCTAAAGCATACCGAAAGCTTCTCAAGCAACATGGAATCGAAGCCTACTCCCCAAGAACAGGAAAAGTCTCAGGAGAATAGTGCGGAATACCCGGTATATTCCGCAGAAGACGCCCCGGTGCGCCCGGAAGCGGGATATTCTGATTCTGCTATCGACATGGACGCCCTTGCGGGAATGACAGGCTCCGCAGGAAGACCGCACGGCGCAAAGATGAAGCTCACACGTAAGGAAAAACGCGAAGCCAAGCGTGCGCTCAAGCGTGAAGCTGCCGAAGCTAAACAAAACGCCGCTGCTAATAAAAAGAGCTATAAGAATATTAAAAGGCAACTAAAGGACAGGGACAAGGAGCTGTCCGACAGAACTAAGTCCGCACGCGCAAAGCGCCGCAACGCAAAGGACGTTGTGTCTTATTTAGGATATAACCGGATGTTTGAAGACGGTATCTGCGAGGTGGAAGAAGGCTTGTATTCCAGCACTATCGCCTTTGACGATACGTCCTATCACAGCGTCCGCGACGATATGCAGAAAGGCATTTTTGCCAGCATGTGCCGTATGTACGATCAGTTTGGCGCGGATACCCTGATCCAGATGAATGTGATCAACACGCCGCTGCTGCGCGAGGAAATCGGCAAACGCAAGTTTTTCGATCCCGGAAAACAGGATAACGAAAACGCTGCAAACGACGCTAAAGTATTCAATGATATTTTGAACGCCAAGATGCGTGAGGGCGTTTCCAATATCCGCCGCGACAGGTATCTGACATTGACTGTTTCCGCAGAAGACGCAGATCGGGCGGCGCAAAAACTGTCCCGTGTGGAATCGTCTTCTTCGCGCATTTTGAACTCGGTCAACTCCCACACGCACATTCTGAACGGTACGGAACGCCTGCGGGTACTGCACAGCCAGCTTTCCCCAGCGACGCCGTTTTTGTTCAGCTATGAGGCGGATATTGGTACAAGGACGGCGCAAACTACCAAGGATTGTATTGCGCCTACAATGATTGACTTCAAACCGGAGGGATTCACAGATTGCTTTAAGCTGGATAATACGTGGGGACAAGTTCTTGTCATGCGCCACTTTGGAAGCGAGCTTTCTGACAGGGCGCTTGCAGATATGGTAGACCTTCCGATCCCACTCAATGTTACGTGGTTCGTACAACCGATGGATAAAGCCAAGGCCATTGCCTTTGCGCGCCAGCGCTCTGCATGGATCGACAAGGAGATCATCGAGGAACAGCGCAGTGCCGTAAACAAAGGCTACGACTTCTCGATCCTCCCGCACGAACTGAAATATTCCAAAGAAGAAACAGAAGATATTCTGGATCACCTTCAAAACAAGAACCAGCGCATGTACGTGTTTACCGGGTTGATATATACCTATGCGCCGACCAAGGAACAGCTTGACAGCCAAGCACTGCGTATTATGTCAACAGCGCGCCAGCACTCTATTGAAATAGACACCTACGATTACCGCCAGCGCGAAGGTCTTAATTCTATCCTGCCGCTCGGACACAACCACTGCGAGATCTCCCGTATGTTCACCTCTGCACAAGTGGGGATCCTGATGCCCTTCGCAACGCAGGAATTGGACGACAAAGGCGGCGTGTATTATGGGCAAAACAAGCACTCACGTAACCTCATTTTCTGCAACCGCAAGCTCCTTGCTTCCCCGATGGGCTTTGTATGCGGCAAGACAGGCAGCGGTAAGGGCATGTTTGTAAAAACGGAAATGACGGGGACAATTTTATCCAACCCGGAAGACGAGATTTACGTGATCGACCGCGCGGGCGAATATACTGAGATCGCGCAGCGCTATGGCGGTTCTGTCTTTGACTTCTCCGTTGGTTCCGGTAAATATCTCAATCCTTTTGATACTGTTTCCGTGGAGTACAAGACCCCGGCGGAACAGCTTGCCTTCAAAGTGGACGCTATGCTTGCGCAGGCGGGCGCTTCCGCTGCCGAAGCAGGAGAAAATCTATCCGAAGTGGATATGTCCATCATCCAACGCTGTACGGAGCTTGCCTTTGAGCGTGCGCAAAAGCGCGGGGACGGTAAGCCACCCCTGTTGGGAGATTTCTACGATATTTTGAAAGAACAGCCGGAGCATGAGGCAAAGGTGATTGCCCTGCGTTATGAGCGATTCTGTAAGGGCAGTATGTCGTTTTTTAATCGCCATACCAATGTGGATTTCAATTCGCGTATCGTTGACTTCAACTTGAAGGAACTGCCGGATTCCATGCTGGTATTTGCGCTTATCAATGTATGCGAAGCAGTTCGTAACCGCATGTATTACAACGAACAGCGCGGTGTGCGTACTTGGCTGTATATTGAGGAAATGCAGTCCATGTTTGCTTATCCGAGTGTTCTTAATTACTTCTCCCGTTTCTCTAATGAGGGACGCAAATTCCTTTTGCTCTTAACAGGCATTACGCAAAATGCGACTGCCATGCTCGCCAATAAAGCTGCGCAGAATATCGTTTTGAACGCGGACTTCCTAATGCTTTTGAAACAGTCTCCAGTAGACCGTCTGCGCTGGATCGAACTATTGGACTTATCTGAGCAGGAAGAGGAATGTATTGATGAAACGGTAGAGCCGGGTGACGGCCTTCTCATTGCAGGCAGCGCTCGCGTTCCCGTCCGTGGTAAATTCCCCGAAGAAAACGTACTGTATGATTTATTCAGCACAAATCCAAATGAAAAGGCGGATAAAAAACGCCTTGAAAAAATGAACGCCCGATCCGCCCGCCGCTAAACCTGCAAAAAACCGCCATTGCAGAAAGGGGTGAACAAGACCGATGAAGGCGTCGGAATTTGCCACTTCGCAGGCAGAGCAGAAAGCCGCTGCGGACAACCTGATCCAAACAGAAACGACAAATGCAGTTAATACCGGGCTGGTAGACAGCTCGGATCAGGCGATTCGTGGGCTTGGACGTTCCGCTCGTAAGGTATCTATTGATAATGTCTCGCTTGCGGAGGATGGGACGTATGCCGTAACCGCTACCAAACACGGGGTGTTTCGTAACAGGACGGCAACGGCAGAGTTTACCGGAGAGAATGTAAAAGAGCTTTCCGAAAAGCAGGTTCGCCGCCTGATGGCGGCAAAGATCCACGAGGGCGGCGTATCCTCTCTTGAGCCTGCAAAGCAGAAAGCAAAGGCAACGCTCAAGGGCGCTGCGATCCACGGAGCTTTGCAGGGAAGCGAGCTTGACGGCGCGGACAGCCTGTATTACAAGGGCAAGGGAGCGATGCGGCTTGCCAAAAAGGGTGCAGGCCGTCTTGCAGGGAAAAAGTCCCTAGACGACCTTGCCGCAAAAAAAGCACGGGGAAAACTAAATCCTCGCGAGTTGATGCGCAAGCTGCAATCCCGCCGCAATCAGGCTGCTGCCATGAAAAAAGCAGCGGAAGCCAAACCTGCCGCCGCAGGCGCGGCAAAGGGTTCCGCTGCGGCGGGTGGAGCGGCGGCAAGTTCCGGCGGGGGTGGCGTCGCCGCAGGCTGCGCCGGAGGATGCCTTCTGCCCCTCATTTTGGGGATCCTTGCCCTAATTCTATTTTGTACGCTTCTTTCCGCCATTACAGGCGGAAACAACAATAGCTATTCCCTGTCTGAAGTAGAAATAAAGGTAGCGCAGTTTTTCCGAGATAAAGGGCTGGATGATATTCAAATTGCCGGAATCATGGGAAACATGTATGCGGAAAGTGGCATGAATCCCGCAAAGGTACAAGAGGACGGCGGCGGACGCGGTATCTGCCAGTGGGACGGAAGCCGCAGAGATCATCTTTTTTCTTATGCTGCAATGATGCAGACAGATTGGACGAATCTCGATCTGCAACTCAAGTTTTTCTGGGAGGAAGACGAGTGGAAGGATAATTGGAGCGGGTCGTATGAGGTCAGCGGCGGTTATGATAATCCTTCCCCGCCGCCGGGAACCTATGTAAGCGGCTCTAAGGATGGTTTTCTTGCCGCAGACAGCGTAGCCGAAGCCACAGAGCAGTTCTGTTACGGATGGGAACGCGCAGGATTTCCACGTATCAACGAACGCATTGCAAAAGCCGAAGAATATTACTTAGCCCTGCAATCCGGTCTTGGATCAGACAGCTATGTCAATGCGGCAATAGCTATTGCAAATGACGATTCACATGGATATTCACAGGCACAACGCCAGCTCAACCCTGATGTAGACTGCTCAAGCTTTGTATATTACTCCCTGCGTAATTCTGGATATACCGAAGACCAGTTAGGTGGAAGCTATCCATTCTCAACAGCTAATATGGGCGGTATTTTAGAGGGCTGCGGCTTTACCCGTCATGACTTTACTTCCGTAGATAATTTGCAACCCGGAGATATTTTGCTTCGTTCCGGTCATACGGAAATATATATTGGCAACGGAAAAAATGCGGGCGCTCATTCCAATTATGACGGCAAGGCGGGCGACAGCTCCGGAGACGAAGTAGATATTGGAAACTGTAGTTCAAACTGGACTTGGTACTACAGGAAAGGATAGAGAGGTACGAGACGATGAAAGAACGTTTAGCCGAAGTACAGCGGTTTTTTGCAGGTATGAACAAGCGGTATCTGCTGTTCGGGCTGCTCATTGTCCTTATCTTTATTGGATTTTCCGTCACACGGTGTGTAGACGTCCATGCTCCGGTCGCAGCACCGGAGCAGACGGAGCAGGAGGGACAGGCCGAGCAGACAGGATCCGTTTCATTAAACAGCGAACAACAGGCGATCTATGATTCCTACGACGAAAAAACGCGCTCTTTCGTAGATTACCTTTGCGCGAATACATGGGTAGCCGGAAACGATGAAAAAGTGCTGCATTTTACAGATCAGGGTTTTGAAGAGGCCAGCGGAAACGACGTTCGTTCAGTACCTTTCGTAGTCTCCGCGCTTGAGGAAAGCAGTTCAAACGAAAGCGGAGTAAACGGTGAATCTTCTACGATTACAACTTTCTCTGCCGCGATCCTTACAGATGAAGGAACACAGCTTCTTACGGTGCGTAAGTTCTACGATAATCTCACAAAAGAATCCGATGCTTCCGTTACTTCATCCGCTTTTAGCCTGAGCGATTCTTATGTGCTTGGCGAGGCGTCCGGCGGCGTCAACGTAACAGGTATGGGCAGCAGCTTTGACAACCTGATTGGCGGTAAATCCGGCGACCTTATCAAAACGGTTCAGGATTACTGTGCGCAGCATTATCCTACCGCCTCTACAGCCGAATGGTCTGCAATGGCTGACTGGGATTTTAAGGAAGGGACTGTTTCCACTTCCTTCATTTTGGATAACGACGCCAAATCTGTTGTCTGGGTCACGTACCGTACAGATACGCAGACATTTGAAGTAACCCGAAGCTAAATTTGCTTCATGAAAGGAATACGCCTTATGAAAAATACGTTGCTTACCTTGGAGCCGCCGAATGCGGCTTCAAGGATGATCTTAAAACGGGCTTGTGTGATCGCTGCTGTTATTGCGGCAGTTATGCTGCTTTTTCCCATGCCCGCTTTTGCAGCAAACCCGCTGCTCGACCCGGCGGGATGGCTAAAAGAAGACGTTTTGAAGCCCGCCATTGAAGGGCTTCTCAATAATTTTTCGCAGTATCTTAGCAGCATGACAACAGACAACCTGCTTACAGGGAACTTTACATCGCTGTTCAGCTCCAACGGTTCTGCGGATACCTTATGGAGCGCTATTACAGCAGTTCATCAGACTTTGCTTGTCCCGCTTGGTGAATCCATTCTTGCTCTTGTTATGTTGGTACAAGTCGTGAAGATTTCGCAAAAGATAGACGCGCAGGCGACACTTCCTACTGTTAAGGAAATTTTGTTCCTTGCCGTGTTCTATGTGATCTTCCATTGGTTAATTGTCAATTCAGTAGATATTTGCGCGGCGGTATACGACGAGATCAACAAAATTTCCGTTGCGCTTGCCGGAAACGGAAGCATTACAGGTACAGTAAGTCTTGGCGATGTCACCAATGCTGACCTCGGTACGATGATCATTGCTCTTATTACGTCTTTGTTCGTATGGATGTCCGGTCTTCTCGTTGCTATTATCGCGTATGTCATGGCTGGCGCGCGAGCAATTCAGCTTTACGTGATGGCGGTATTTTCTCCGATCCCATTTTCACTGATGGGCTTTGAAGAAACGCGCAGCTTCGGCGTTAATTTCTGCAAGAACTTCCTTGCAGTATGTCTCGCAGGTGCAATCATGGTATTCCTGATCGTCGTATTTCCTGCTTTATATGCTGCTGTAATTGGTTCAACGTCAATGATTGACGCGGGCGGATCTTTTGCTGTTGGCGTAATTGCTAAATTGATAGGTTTGCCTATCCTGCTCATTTTGGGATTGATTAAGTCCGGTTCGTGGTCGCGTGATTTGCTGGGAGGCTAACAGTCTTTTAAGCATTTGACTTGATTTTTTAGGAGGGTAATAGCTATGGAAGAGTATGTAGTAATGCTTCGTTCAAAAGGATTTAAGACAGAAAAAGAAGCTTCAGCCTGCTTTGACCTTATAGAGATGCCAAAAGAATTTGAAATAAAATCATTGTCCCGATATGAAGGTGACGACTTTGTAGAGGATTTGGATTTCTCATATAAGAACGACAACTTTACGTTACTTGAACTCAAAGATAAGCTTGAAGAGCTTGAAAGTTTGTTTGGTGGTTATACAGGGCAAGGAAATCTTCTGGATGAAATAGATTGGCTGGTTGGTGAAACAAAGGCTCTTTGCAATACCCTTAACAACTCTGCTAATCAGATACAGAAAGTAGATAAAAATATATCTGCTACACACAAAAAAATTGGACTTGATCCAAAAGGCCATGTAGTGCTTGCGGAATTTGGGGATCGTGCGCTGGTTTTCACCAATAAGGATGCGGTGCAGCCTTTTGTAGTTGCTCACGGTTATGACAGCGAGACAGGCGAATGGGCGCATGGACTGTACTTTTCAGATTTGGGTACAGCCTATGACTTTGCAAATCCGGAAATCTTTGAAGGTGCAGTAGTCAGGATAGAACGGGAAGACATTTCCGAAAAGCTCAAAGAATATGGGGTATTGCCATCCTATGAAAATATACAGGAGGTTATTTTCCCGGATACGGGCATGAAGCCCCTTGCCCAGTCTATTCATGACAATATGCTTGACTGCGCGAGAGAAAATATAGACGCCCGCGTGAAAAGCCTGATGGACGCTTCACGGCTTG
>OLOR01002982.1_pt1 | contig 12449 bp, 11 predicted proteins | sample 1672521 | NCBI WGS metagenome assembly OLOR01 (sample SAMEA3136695, study PRJEB25190) | human gut metagenome | biome: human gut; feature: human-associated habitat; material: faeces | place: Austria | collected 2013
CCAATGGCCGCCCCTACACATTCAACAGGCCAGGAATATGATTTTTTGGAGGAAAGAAATCCGTCAAAGCACCTTGCTGCCCAGCGCCTGGCTGGTGCGGGAGAGCGAGAGGTTGGCAAGCTCCTGATTGTCAAGGGTGTAGCGCAGGACCAGCACATTCATATTTCTCAGTGAGACCAATGCTGCGCATTTATTTGAGCGGTGCAAGTCAGAATCCGTCTCACGAATTTGCCCCCAAAACTGCCCCCAAAAGGGTTTGAAACGGTTCAGCACGGTGCAGCACCTTTTTGTACACATGTGACAAAATCTATTCCGAGCCTTGGTACACAACACCACCAAACCCAACAAAACAGCACTGTAATGCACAAATCTTAGATTTCTCATAACCCGGAGGTCGCAGGTTCAAGTCCTGTCCCCGCAACCATGGCGAGTATTCTTACAGCATTTGAAAGGCTGTTAAGAATACTCGCTTTTTCTCATACAGCGAGTTGACCTGGGGCGTAGTTGACAACTACGCCTTTTCTTGTATTTACCGACACCTGCGGTGCCGGAAGTAGAAACACATCGGGGATGAAGATGGCTCCCACACAGTTGTAATGGATCACAAGATGCTGCTCCCATATCCCGTCGATCTTCTCCGCCTGATTGACTTCGATGTGATCGATCAGCTCATTGAGCATCCTGGGGGTCAGAACCTTGCCTCTTGTGTATTTGCGGACGGTGGAGATAGACATATCCGCCGTTACAGACTTGCTGCTGAGCTTGTCCATTTCAGCACGGAGGGCCTTGATCTTCTCGGATATCTCCTTTTGTTCGTCCTCGTACCTGCGGGACATTTTGGCGAAGCGGTCATCCGAGAGCTTGCCGGAAACATTGTCCTCATAGATACGCTCAAATAATCCATCCAGTTCTTCATCACGGGCTTGCAGGGCTGCAAGCTCTTTTTCTTTGAGCTTGCGGTCCAGAGCGACATTCTGTTGGGTGCTGCCCATAACGGCCTTGACGAAATCATCTTCATACCGGCTGGCAAACTTGGTCAGGCGCTTGATCTCCCCTAACACCACCTGTTCGAGAAAATCCACCCGGACATAATGGGTAGAGGTACAGGTACCGCGGTTGCCCTTATAATTGCTTTCGCCGTAACAATGTGTTTGGTGACTGTATTCAAGTACGGGGTTCAGCTCCAAAAAGAATCGGATGAAACACTGTAAGGGGGCGGACAATGGGACATATTATTTTAAGGTTGGACCGCGTAATGGCGGACCGGAAAATGAGCCTGAATGAGTTGTCGGAGAAAGTCGGCGTTGCAAATGTAAACCTTTCCAAGATGAAGAACGGGCATATCAGCGCCATCCGGTTTTCTACATTGGCTGCGATATGTGACGTGCTACAATGTCAGCCGGGTGACATATTGGAATACAGCCCTGAAGAATAAAATGAACGTGGATGAAGCATATGCCGATGAAAAGGGCAAACGATGACCATGGCGCCGGAGCGAATCCTCAAGGATCTCTTTGTAAGAACCGAAACATAACAAGAGGAAAAACAATAAAGCGGAAATTTCCTGTAAGGTGCCCGCCTTACAGGAAATTTATTCTGATCATAGGAGAAGCCGCTCTTTTAGGAGTGGCTTCTCTTGTTTTATGTTCTTTTGCCGCTATGGGTTAGTCGCATCCACATAATCGATGAGTTCTGTGCCAGACAATGTCGGATCAAAACTTCCATAGATCGCTGGCAAAGTTCGCGTATTCAATACGAAATTTTTCGGCAATTCTTTTGGTGTATAACCCGTGATGCGCCTGAATTCGCGATTGAAATTGCGAATCGTCGTGAACCCGCAGTTTGCACAAATTTCCGTGATTTTTGTGTTTGGTTCCGAATGGATCAACTGAACAGCCTTTTCTACGCGTACGGTGCTGAGATACTGCGAAAATGTCATACCTGCCTGCTTTTTAAAGTATCGCGAAAAGTACGCCGGAGAGAAGTTCATGAATTCAACCGCATCGTCAAAGGTGATGCTGGAATAATCTGTATCGACACGGTTCAATAGCTGCTTATATCGGTTCACCTGTGCATTTTCTTGTTGGCAGTCTATCAATGGTTGTGCCCGATAAATATCTACAAGAATCAGAATCATTAACGCCAGTGTTCTCTGTTCAAAGAAAGGCTGCTTTTCATAAAGCTCCCGACGAATTTCCATCAGCTGGTTTTGAATATGCCCATCGTCATGAAAAAGCGATTGAGTCGGCATACGACCACATGTGAGCGATGTTGTTGTTCGCTCATCGATCAATGATACAAAAAGAACACAGTCTTGCCCTGCATTAATTGAATGGATGTTGCCACTGTAGCAGAGTAACCCCTTTCCCGGTGTTAGGCTGTACTCGTGTTCATTGAGAGTTATATGTGCAGTTCCAGTCTTGCATAGAATCAATTCATGCTCCATGTGCCAGTGGGATATGTTATGCAGATTTTTGTACTCTCCAACCCACACACGTTCGTTCCCTGCATAGTATCTTTTTTCGAGTTTTGCTATCACAATTCGTTCCCTCTCTCGCCAGAACAATAAATGTCCATATCTTGCCAAAGGTTGTCTTTCAATTCGTCAATTTATATGTTAATATTACCACAAATCAACGAATTAGTAAACAATTTATGTGCAATATTGACCATTTAGGCAGAATCCTAATCAAAAGTGGTATTCTACCTGCAACGGCACGAAGTCAATACACAGCAAGAAAAGGAGGCTATTTGTCGAAAAAACGCATTTAACGCAGCCAATTTAATGAAAGGAAACGGATTACGATGAAAAAGCAAAAAGCTTGATTGCCTTACTGATATGTCTGGCGTTTTGCCTGATCAGTATGTTTGGAACTTGGTCTATGTTGACTTGCAACGGAACGGTTGAAGTAAATGATTTGAAGATTTCGACCTCCAAGGGTGACTTGGTTCGCTTCCTGGAGTATCGTCCTAAAACAGCTACTGCAGATAACCCTGTTCCTGCGATCGTTTATAGCCCTGGTAATGATAGCACCGCCGAAAGCGTTCGCCTTTGCTCTTCGGAACTGGCGCGTCGTGGTTATGCCGTGTATGTTCTGGATCTGCTCTCCGCAGGTCACTCCTCCGAAGGCATTGGTAATTCGCCCACCTTTGGTTTTGAAGAGCTGATTGACTACGTCTACAGCAACCTCGACTATGTAGACAATGCTCATATCGGCATCGCAGGTTATTCAAAGGGCGGTGGAAATGTTATCCGCGTCATGACTACTCTTGGCGATCAGCAACGTGAAGATCCTGACAACTATGTCCGCAAAGTTGACGCAGCTCTGATCCTTGCTCCGCCGTTCCAGCCTCTGGATGCTCTGGCTACCGGCGTCAACCTTGGTTTTGGTGCTGGCCTGTACGATCCTTATTCTCGCATCGGTTTCAAACCAGTAGAAGGTTACTGGCCAGGCGACCTGAGCGTAAAACGCGAAATGAAGGAAACCATTAACCTTGGTGTGCCTGGCACTTTTGCCGAAGATGAGCTGGACGACCCGAATGTTAAGGTTGAAATCGGTCATGTATACGGTAGCTTTGCTGAGAACAACGCTCGCGTCGTTTACAATCCTGCTGACTCTACCCACGGTTCTGGTATGATCAGCCGCGGCTTTATTCATGATACTGTGGACTTCTTTATGCAGGCTATTCCTGCACCGAATCCCATTGATGCCAACGACCTGGTGTATCCTGCGTTGATGCTGTTCTCTGCACTCGGTTTGATCGCTCTGTTGGCGATGACGGTTCCTGTTGCTCTTCTGCTCCTCGAGACGCCTATCTTTGCTGCGCTTCACCGTCCGGCCGGCGCTCCTGTTTCCGGTTTGAACACCCAAAAAGACTGGACCATCTTTATTGTAGCTTCTCTGATTGCTGGCTTTGTTCCTCCGATCATGGCTCCTGTCATCATTCAGCAAACCAGCAAGATCTTCTCTCTGACTGGGCAGGGAACCACTGGCAGTGTCTTTGTTTATGGTGTCGCAAACAACGTCGTTGTATGGATGATGTTCAGTGCTTTGTTCCTGTTGGCAATGTTCTTCCTGTTCTATAATGTTATTCACAAAAAGAATGGCGTAAAACTTTCTGATTATGGATTGGCAATTTCTCTGGCTGATATTGGCCGCATCATTCTTCTGGCTATTGCCGTTATCCTGACCTGCCGCAGCGTTGTCTGGTTTGCAGATTACTTCTTCAAGGTTGATTTCCGCCTTGTTGATCTGTCCATGGCTACAATGGACTGGAATCATCTGCGTGTATCCCTTTGCTACGCTCCGTTCTTTATCCTGTACTGGTGCATCAACTCTCTTACAATGAACGGCTGCAACCGCTTTAAAAACATGAGCGAAGGCAAAAACCTTCTGATCTGTGTGCTTTGCAACACTTTCGGAACGATTGTTGTAGTGCTGGTCTACTATATTATGCTGTATCGCACTGGCTGCGGTATTGGTGCATTCTCCAACTGGAAAGCATATATGATGCTCAGCTACATGATTCTTTCCGCTACTGCAGGTACAATTATCAATCGTAAGATTTATAACGCAACCAGCAGCCTTTACCTTGGTCCTGTGATTTTCGGTACGCTGATTGCCATCATTAACACCACAGTTTATACGTTGCCCGCAGCTTAACTGCAAGCAGACCATTTGGGCTAAAGTAAATTGGACAAAATATTTACCTGAAATGCCGAGAAGGAAATAACAGATTCCCCCTAGTGGATTACGCAAGCTAACTAGGGGGGATTTCTCTGGATTATTTAGAAAAGAAAAACAAGGCGGTGATAAGAGTATTATGGCAACGAAACAAAAGTTGACCACTTTGGGCATCGAATTAGGCTCAACACGCATCAAAGCAGTTTTGACGAGTTTGGATGGTACAATACTAGCCAGTGGTATGCATGACTGGGAGAACCGTTTTGAAGACGGTTATTGGACTTACCATCTAGATGATGTATGGGCAGGCATTCGAGATGCCTATCGTGACTTAGCACTGAACTATGAAAACACCTATGGGGAAGTTCTTCAGACCGTTGGCGCTATTGGCGTTTCAGCCATGATGCATGGCTATCTTCCATTTGATTGTAATGGACAACAGCTGACAGCATTCCGTACCTGGCGTAACACTACAACTCAACCGGCAGCAAATGCTTTGACAGGGCGTTTTCATTTCAACATTCCTCAGCGATGGAGCATAGCTCACTTTTATCAGGCCATTCTTAATAGAGAGGCACACGTTAATAATGTTGCGTTTCTGACAACTCTTGCCGGTTATGTCCATTGGCAGCTAACTGGTAATAAGGTTCTGGGTATCGGGGACGCATCTGGCATGTTTCCTATCGACAGCAACACCTGTGATTATAATACTTCCATGCTCGATTCCTTCGATGCCTTGCTCAAAGAAGCAAAGTTACCATTTCACCTGCGTGATTTGCTTCCCAAGGTACTGTGTGCGGGGGAAGATGCCGGTTATTTAACAGAAGCAGGTTCCAAACTCCTCGATTCCACGGGAACACTATCTCCCGGAATTCCGTTTTGTCCACCAGAAGGTGATGCCGGAACCGGCATGGTGGCTACTAACAGCGTTGCACAGCGCACCGGTAATGTCAGCGCCGGCACAAGCGTTTTTGCTATGATCGTGCTTGATAAGCCGCTGAAACAAGTTCATCCAGAGATAGATATGGTCACTACTCCACAAGGTGCTCCTGTTGCTATGGTTCACTGTAATACTTGCACATCTGATCTGGATGGCTGGGTGAATTTGATGGGAGAAATGACCGAGGCTGCCGGGACCACACTGACCAAATCTCAGCTGTATAATCTTTTCTACCAGAAAGCATTACAAGGCGATGCTGATTGCGGTGGGTTGATCAATTTCAACTACTTCTCCGGCGAGCCAGTCACGGGCATATCAGATGGACGGCCAACATTTATTCGTCGCCCCAATGCAAAATTTAATCTTGCCAACTTCGCACGAGCCCAATTGTATTCCTGTATTGCGACTTTGAAGTATGGTTTGGACATTTTGTTCGAGCAAGAGCAGGTAACAGTCAACAATCTACTTGGCCATGGTGGTCTATTCAAGGTCCCCGTAGTTGGGCAGAAATTACTGGCCGGGGCGTTGGGTGTTCCGGTATCTGTAATGAAAACAGCTGGAGAGGGCGGACCGTGGGGTATGGCACTTTTGGCTGGCTATCGTTTGAATCGGAATAAGGATGAGAACTTGGAAAACTATTTACAGAACCATATCTTTATCCATTCCGAAGGAAATACCCAGACACCCGATAAAGCTGATCAGTTCGGATTTTCCGCATTCATGAAAGAGTATATACGTTGCTTGCCGGTCGAACGCGCCGCCGTAGATGCTCTTCGCTAAATTAGGAGGCTATTAATAATGCGTATGCAAGACTATGAATTTTGGTTTGTAGTAGGAAGCCAGTTCCTGTATGGTCCCGAAGTGCTCGAAACCGTAGCTGCTCGTGCTTCCGAAATGGCCGATGTGTTAAATGCTTCTGGCAACTTGCCTTGCAAATTGGTATACAAGGTCACCGCAAAAACTAATAAAGAAATTGCTGATGTTGTACGTGAAGCCAACTATGACCCGCACTGCGCTGGCATTATCACATGGTGCCACACTTTCAGCCCAAGCAAAATGTGGATCAATGGCTTCGTTGACCTGCAAAAACCTTATTGCCACTTTGCCACTCAGTATAATCGCGAAATTCCAAATGAAGAAATCGATATGGACTTTATGAACCTGAACCAAGCTGCTCACGGCGATAGGGAACATGGATTCATTGCCGCAAGACTGCGGATGCCTCGCAAAATTATTTTTGGTTATTGGCAAGACGAGGAAATTCAAAAGCGTCTCGGTCGTTGGATGCGTGCCGCTGTAGGTGTAGCAGTTTCGCGGAATCTAAAAGTCATGCGTTTTGGTGACAATATGCGTGAGGTTGCAGTAACCGAAGGCGATAAGGTTGAAGTTCAGGCTAAACTCGGATGGCAGGTAAATACCTGGGCAGTAGGTGACCTTGTGAAAGTAATGAACGAGGTCACCGATGCTGAAGTCGATGCTTTAATGGACACTTATCGTTCCAGCTACGACTTTGCTACTGATAATATTGATGCTATTCGCTATCAGGCCAGAGAAGAAATTGCCATCAAAAAAATGCTGGATGACGAAGGATGTCAGGCATTTTCTAATACATTCCAAGATTTGTATGGCATGGAGCAGCTGCCCGGCCTGGCCAGTCAACATTTGATGGCTCAAGGATACGGCTACGGCGGCGAAGGAGACTGGAAAGTTGCTGCCATGACTGCCATCATGAAATCCATGGGCGATAACGGCAATGGATGCTCGCTCTTCATGGAAGACTATACTTACAATCTGGTTCCAGGTGCAGAATATAGCCTTGGTGCTCATATGTTGGAAGTTTGCCCTTGCTGCGCAGCAGAAAAGCCCCGTATCGAGACCCACCCCCTGGGTATCGGGATGAATGAAAAAGACCCGGCACGTCTTGTGTTTGAAGGTAAAGCCGGCCCGGCTATTGTAGTCAGCCTGATTGATATGGGTGGTCGTTTGCGACTGATCTGCCAGGATATAGAGTGCATAAAACCCATTCTGCCAATGCCTAATCTCCCCGTTGCCCGTGTCATGTGGAAGGCACTGCCGAGCTTGGCAACTGGCGTAGAATGTTGGATCACTGCTGGCGGTGCCCATCATACAGTACTGAGCTATGACGTAACTGCTGAGCAAATGCACGACTGGGCCAACATGATGGGTATAGAATTCGTCCATATCGGTAAGGATACCACTCCTGAAAGTCTGGAGCATGATCTGTTTCTTGCTGACCTTGCCTGGAAGCTGAAGTGAGGATCATGATGCTGGAATATCTTCGACAACAGGTCTACGAGGCAAACATGGAATTGCCTCGCCACGGTCTTGTAACCTATACTTGGGGAAATGTTTCCGCCATCGACCATGAAAAAGGTCTAATCGTTATTAAACCATCTGGTGTGGATTATAACGAATTGGCTCCTGACAATCTTGTAATAGTAGATATGGATGGCAATGTGGTAGAAGGCAGCTTGAAACCTAGCAGTGATACAAAAACTCATCTGGAATTGTACAATGCATTTCCTGCATTGGGCGGCATTGTCCACACCCATAGCACTTATGCTGTAGCATGGGCACAGGCGTGCAAGGATATTCCTGCCTTTGGTACGACACATGCTGATTATTTCTACGGTGTAGTGCCATGTACCCGCAAGTTGACCCAGGAAGAGGTTGATTCAGATTATGAGCGGAACACCGGTAAGGTAATCGTTGAAACCTTTTGTGATCACAATATCGATCCCATGCATGTACCAGGTGTCCTGTGTGCGAACCATGGTCCATTCACTTGGGGAAAGGATGCTGCTCAGGCAGTATACCATGCCGTTGTACTAGAAGAAGTTGCAAAAATGGCATTACTGACCAATCAAATCAATCCTAATACAGCACCAGCTCCACAATATGTATTGGACAAACACTATCACCGCAAACATGGATCCACTGCGTATTATGGCCAATAATACGGCCTCCTTAACATACCAGCAGAGAGCCGTAAACACAGGTTGGCGTGAAACAGGTTATCTGATACTGAAAGTGGATTCTCTCCCAGTCGGTAAAAAATCAGTTTTCACCAGTGAGGAAATCCATCTAGCAAGAACAGCCGTAAATCAGCTGCGAAACAAGAAAATCCAACAAGGCCAGTACACCGACGCGACCGATGATATGCTGCTGAAATTGGTCTGAAAGAACAAATTATGCATGAACAGAAACTACCCTGCAAGGTGCCTTGCAGGGTAGTTTTCTATAATTACAACGAATACTTTTATCAAAAGGTCAATCTCATCTGATACCACGTCACATCACCGTGGGTGGAGCCGGAAATACCCTCGCTGACAAAGCCGAACTTGGCGTAATAATGTACAAGACGGTCCTTGCAGGTCAGCACAAGCCCCTTGCGGCCGTGACGGCGCGCCTCGGCAATGACATGTTCCAGCAGCATGGCGGCACAGCCGCGGCGACGGTAAGCGGGGATTGTATCCACGCCGAAAATCATCTGCCACGCGCCGTTTTCGTTATGCAGGGCCGCGTCATCGTACATCTCGTCCCGCAGGTCCGGCTCGTCCGTAGCCATGCCATTCACAAAGCCCACCAGCTGTTTGCCGTCCATCAACACCCAAAAATGGTTCGGATAGAGCGCCAGCCGTCTGGCAAGGCTCAATTCTGTGGCGGCTTCGGCAGCGGGGAAGCACTCGGCTTCAATTTGTACCACAGCTGCCAAATCGGCGGAAGTCGCGGTTCTGATTTGCATAACAATTCTCCTTATTTTCTCAATGCTTCGGTTTTCTTCTATTTTGCCTTTCCTGCGGGCTGCTGTCAAGATTCCTGCAGCATGATCTTTACGATTTCCTTGTCGGTTTCGCGCATACCCTCGCGGCCGAGCTGGCTTACATTGCGGATTGTGTTTTCTACGCCCTTGGTGACAATGCCGTCGCCGCCGCGGAACTGCTGGCCGTTCTGGTACATATGGTAGCCCATGATACCGGCCTGCACGCTGGACGCAATTTTGGCCGCACAGCTCGGCTTGGCACCGTCGCAGATAATGCCGGACACGATTGCCAGCGAGTTTACCAGTGTGTGGGAAATAGCCTTGAGGTCTGCGCCCTGCAGATAGGCAATACCACACCCGGCCGCACAGCCGGCGCTGACTGCACCGCAGTATGCGGACAGCCGCCCGATACCCGTTTTTTCGTGAATGGCAATCAGGTTGGAGAGTGCCAAAGCGCGGTAAAGTCTATCTTTCGGCACCGCCAGTGCTTTGGCGTACTCGATAACCGGCACGGACACCGTAATCCCCTGGTTGCCGCTGCCGGAATTGATAACCACCGGCAGTTCGCAGCCGCTCATGCGCGCGTCGGACCCAGCCGCCGCCTTGGCAATGGCGCGGTTGCGCACATCGTCCCCATAAAATTTGAGCATGGTAGAACCGATGTTGGCACCGTAATCACCCAGCAAGCCTTCCTCGGAAATCTGGGTGTTGTACTGAATCTGGGTATCCAGCACCGGGCAGACGTCTGTCGTATCACAGGTGTTGGCAAAGTCGAAAATATCCGCGATTGTCAGCAGGTTCCTGTCGGACAGGCCGTCCTCTGCGGGATTATCGCCGCCGCAGGCCGGTTTGCTTTCTGCTGCGGTATTGTCCAACAGAATGTCACTATTTTTCTGGATAAACACAATGTTTGTGTGATACCGGCAAATGCGCACCACCGCAGAATCCGCGCCGTGATACAGTGCCACGATAATATCAAAGATAAAGCCGTTGTCGATGGACTCCACCGAAATCGGGACTTCTTTCATAAAACTGCGCATGGAGGCTTTCTGCTCTGCCGTTACTTCCGAGATAACTTCCAGTGCCTTGTCGGCATGGCCGCCCACAATGCCCGCCGCGGCTGCGGCCTCAATGCCTTTCATGCCATCGGTGTTGGGAACAACCACGCTCTTGACATTTTTAATGATATTGTTGCTGACACCGATTTTTACCATATCCGGCGTACAGCCCAGAACCTCCCGCGCTTTGGCGGCTGCGTAGGCAATGGAAATCGGCTCGGTGCAGCCCATTGCCGGAATAAGTTCCTCTTTCAGAATCTGTAAGTCCAGTATTGCTTCCAGCAGGTCACTTGCACCGTCTCGTTCTTTCCCTTCTCTGCGGTCAGTGCTCTGCGCTTCTGCATACCCTTTGTGTTCCACACTATCTCTTTGCAGGAAGCCCTCGTTTCCTTGGTATTCTGCTTTCAATACACCGACCTCCTTCCGGTCTGTACTTAGACTTACGATTGTTCGGACCTTCCCTTGAAAAAAAACAAGGTACTATGGCCTCGGCTGACTCCTTGCAGTTCGTTGTTACTGCGGCTTTCGGATTTTTTCCCCTACTCTACGTCTGCAAGACCTCCCCGGGTAAGAGCAACAACTTTCCTCCCATGTAACCGCCACATTTACCGCACAGGATTCGGGCAGCATTGGACTTTGTGTTGTTCGGCACACTCGTCCGTCCCTGTACGGCCTACTATGTGAGGCCTACTATGTGATTTCTGTTCGTCGGTTCGGGAGTTTGCCCGCCATCGCTTTTTTCGCTGACATCCGGCTTCCTTCAGATTCCACCTCACGGTGGACACCCTTGTCTTCGGCTAACGCTTCCTACTGCCGAGCGCGTAGTAGTCTTTCACCACCTAGTTGTTGCCCATGCCGGGCGCACCGATATAAAAAATCACCTTGCAAAGTACATTGCAAGGTGATTTTTTGGTGCGACCAGGAGGATTCGAACCTCTGGCCTTCCGGGTCGGAGAACTACGACGCGGAGTACAATTCGATGATATACAGTGATTTTTTGTTGGTTCTGCACTGCTAGGACACATCTATCACAAGTAATATAAAACAATGTGCCAACGATAAAAATTAACCACCGGTAGCAAAAATTACTGCCGGTGGTCAGTTGGTGGTCAAAAAATGGTCAATGCGTGCGAGATACGGCGCTGCCTTTTGCCTCACCGTAAGCCCGCTTCATAGCGGCAGCAGACACAACCCATTGTTTGCCGAATTTGCATACGTCAACGCCATTTACCAGTTTCCCATAGGACACAACTTTGCGCAGGGTAACAGTGATAAGGAAGTGATTTAAACTTGACTGTTAGCTGACGGATTCAGGTGCTAAAAAGGACACCTATTCTTTTGAATAGATGTCCTTTTTTGTTGTGCCGCGGGGCTGTTTTTGAATTGGGTCAGATGGCCCAGCGCTGGCTTTCGGTCTGCAGATCCACCATGTGGGTGTACAGTCCCTTCTGGGCGTACAGCTCTGCCGGGCTGCCCTGCTCGACCACGATGCCACCCGACAGCACCACGATTTTGTCCGCACCGGCTACGGTGCGCATCCGGTGGGCGATGATAAGGACAGTTTTGTGTTTTATGAGCCGGGAAAGTGCCTCCTGAATGGCAGTTTCGTTCTCCACGTCCAGACTGGCGGTGGCTTCGTCCAGCAGAATGATGGGCGCATCCTTCAGGAAGGCGCGGGCGATGGAAATGCGCTGACGCTCGCCGCCGGAAAGGGCGCAGCCGTTCTCGCCGATGTTGGTGTTCCACTTGTCCGGCAGCTTTTCGGCAAATTCCTCGCAGTTTGCCAGCTTTGCCGCCGCAAGGACCTCCTCGTCGGTGGCACCCTTGCGCCCCAGACGAATGTTTTCCAGGATCGTGTTGTCAAACAGCGTCACATCCTGAAACACGATGGAATACAGGCTCATGAGCTTTTCCGGGTCGATTCGGGAAACCTCCATGCCGCCCACGGTGATGCTGCCCTTCTGGTAGTCCCAGAACCGTGC
>OLOR01002987.1_pt1 | contig 12437 bp, 10 predicted proteins | sample 1672521 | NCBI WGS metagenome assembly OLOR01 (sample SAMEA3136695, study PRJEB25190) | human gut metagenome | biome: human gut; feature: human-associated habitat; material: faeces | place: Austria | collected 2013
GCTGAGTCCTGCACAGGCGGTATGGTTGCATCTTCAATTGTAAATGTAAGCGGTGCATCAGAAATATTTCACGAAGGCTATATTACTTATTGCGATGAAGCTAAGCACAAAATACTTGGTGTCAGCAATGATACACTGCAACGATATAAAGCGGTGAGCAGTAATACAGCCTGTGAAATGGCAGACGGAGCATTAAAAGCCGCCAATGCGGATATAGCTGTATCAGTGACAGGTGTTGCAGGTCCGTCGATGGAAGACGATAAACCTGTAGGTCTTGTATATATTGGAATAGCACATAATTGCAGGAGCTATGCTAAAGAATTCAACTTTACAGGTGACAGGGAGACTGTACGCAAAAAAGCCTGTGAGAAAGCTTTGGATATGATACTGAAAGAATTGTCATAGATATAGGCCGGATATGATCGAAGTATAATATGAAATCATATTTAATATGATTTGAAGTACGATTTAAGATTATATTTAATATGATTTGAAGTGCGATTTAAAATAATATTTAATCTGTAATTTGAAATGATATAAATGTTATTATATCAATGAAAATATATTGATAAAATACTATTTATATCTTTACATAAAGGACGATATATGATAGGATATATGTATCCAATATGTTACATAGTAATAATAATTAAGACTTGGTCTAAGACTGCAATTATAATTTGAATTAGGTTGAATTGATTTGGATTAAGCTGAATTAGGTTGTAATTAGATTTTAAGTTAAGTTGACATTATATAATTGGCCTGGATTATGATTAACGTTTTGCAACGCTGTAATGTACTGGCTGGTATAGATTTCAGGTGAATATATACAGTGTTTAATTAAATTTACTATTTTTACAGAATGAATGTTCGAAAAGCTATTGACAAATGACACAGTATATAATATTATCATTAAAGACGAACGAATGTTCATTGATATGGAGGTATTTATAATTGGTTAATAATGAAGATAAGATGAAAGCACTTGATGCTGCGATTTCTAATATTGAGAAACAGTTTGGTAAGGGTTCTGTAATGAAGCTTGGTGATTCAGCTACTAATATGAATGTTGAATGTATTCCGACAGGTTCATTAAGCCTTGATATAGCACTTGGTTTAGGTGGAGTGCCTAAGGGAAGAGTTGTTGAGATATATGGTCCTGAATCATCAGGTAAGACAACAGTAGCACTTCATATGGTTGCAGAAGTTCAGAAGCGTGGTGGTATAGCTGGATTTATAGATGCAGAGCACGCACTTGACCCTGTGTATGCTAAGAATATAGGTGTAGATATTGATAATTTATATATATCACAGCCCGACAGTGGTGAGCAGGCACTTGAGATATGTGAGACAATGGTAAGATCTGGTGCTATTGATATCGTTATTGTCGATTCAGTAGCTGCACTTGTACCTAAGGCTGAGATTGATGGTGATATGGGTGATTCACATGTAGGTTTACAGGCAAGACTTATGTCACAGGCTTTAAGAAAGCTTACTCCTGTTGTAAGTAAGAATAATTGTGTTGTTATATTTATCAACCAGTTAAGAGAGAAAGTTGGAGTTATGTTCGGTAACCCAGAGACAACCACAGGTGGACGTGCACTTAAGTTCTATGCGTCTGTAAGACTAGATGTCCGTAAGATAGAGACATTAAAGTCTGGTGGAGAAGTTATTGGTAACCGTACAAGGGTTAAGATAGTTAAGAACAAGGTTGCACCTCCATTCAGGGAAGCGGAATTTGATATAATGTTTGGTAAAGGAATATCAACAGAGGGCGATTTAATTGATTTAGCTTCTAATGTGGGAATTGTACAGAAGAGTGGAGCTTGGTTTTCATATAATGGAGAGAAGATTGGACAGGGTAGAGAGAATGCTAAGCAGTTTCTTCTTAACAATCCGGAATTAAAGGATGAGATAGATAAGAAAGTTCGTGCCCATTATGGAATAGGTGAAGAAGCTGATACGGCAGAAGCAGAAGATACTAAAGCTAAGTCTAAGAAAAAGACTGGCGAGAAAGAGGCGGAAGAAGTAAATGTATAATGATGAAGTTTCTTCAGATATACAATATTTAGTCACTTCGATTGTCGATGTTAATAAACAACGCAGGAGAGTATTTGTTAATTACGAACCTGCGTTCGTTTTATATAACTCAGAGATAAGAAAGTATCAGATTAAAGTGGACAGTGTTATTATGTACGATATTTACAATGAGATAATAACTATACTTACTAAAAGAGCTAAGATAAGGGCGATGGCTCTGCTTAAGAGCCACGATTATACAGAAGGCAGGCTAAGGGAGAAGCTACAGGCTAATGGTTATCCTAAGTGCTGTATTGATGAGACTGTAGCATATATATATTCATATGGTTATATTGATGACAGAAGATTTGCTGATAATTATATAATATCGAGGTCATCTTCTAAATCAAGGCGTGTGATTGAGACATCTTTGTTAAAGCTTGGTGTTTCTGCTGATATTATAAAAGAAGCCTGTGATGAATTTTATTGTGAGGAAGATGATTATGCAAAGGAGATTAATGTAATAATCGGACATATCAATAAAAAGATTAATTCAATTGATATTAAAGATTATAATCAATTACAGAAATTAAAAGCTTCACTTTACAGAAAGGGCTTTAGGCTTGATGATATCAATAAAGCACTTGATATGGTATGTGATACTAATGAGTATTAATAGGCTGGATAATATATGCAAGATAATGACAAGTTAGGTTGATGTAACCTTGACATAATGCCGTTTAGAGTATAATATTAGTATGTTGTATTTTTTGTACAATGAAAACTTAATAAGGAGGTGCTCCTGTGTCATTTATTCCGGCAGTTGTCACATTTTTTGTTACACTTGTGATAGTCGCACCTATTACCTGGGTTGTATCTAGTAAAGCCATCAATAAAAGCAATGATGAAAAGATTGGCAATGCGAACGAAAGAGCCAGAGAAATAATAGATGAAGCGTTGAAAGCGGCTGAGACTAAGAAGAAAGAGGCACTCTTAGAAGTTAAAGAAGAATCTTTAAAGACTAAGAATGAGCTTGAGAAAGAGACTAAGGAAAGACGTGCAGAAATTCAGAAGTACGAGAAGAGAGTCCTTTCTAAAGAAGAAACTCTTGACAGAAAGATTGAAGCAGTAGAGAAGCGTGACTTAGGTATTACCAGAAAAGAAGAAGAACTTGGTAAACAAAGACAGAAGGTTGACGAACTTGAAAAGAAAAGACAGCAGGAACTTGAAAGAATCTCTGGATTAACCTCCGAACAGGCAAAAGAATATCTATTAAAAACTGTTGAAGATGAAGTTAAACATGATACTGCTGTAATGGTTAAGACATTAGAAAGCAGGGCAAAAGAGGAAGCAGATAAAAAGGCAAAGGAATTAGTGGTTAATGCAATTCAAAGATGTGCCGCTGACCATGTTGCCGAGACAACTATATCAGTTGTACAGCTTCCTAATGATGAAATGAAAGGCCGCATTATTGGTAGAGAGGGTCGTAATATAAGAACTCTTGAAACACTTACTGGTGTAGAACTTATAATTGATGATACACCTGAGGCTGTAGTTTTATCAGGCTTTGATCCAATTAGAAGGGAGATTGCAAGAATCGCTCTTGAGAAGCTTATTCTTGATGGAAGGATTCATCCTGCAAGAATTGAGGAGATGGTTGAAAAAGCCCAGAAAGAAGTTGAAACATTAATTAAAGAAGAAGGTGAAGCTGCAACCCTTGAGGTTGGTGTCCATGGAATTCATCCTGAATTGGTTCGCTTACTTGGTAAGTTAAGATACAGAACCAGTTATGGTCAGAATGTATTAAAACATTCAATTGAAGTAGCTCAGATTACAGGATTGTTAGCCAGCGAATTAGGCCTTGATGTAAAGATGGCAAAGAGAGCTGGTTTATTACATGATATAGGTAAAGCTGTCGACCATGAAATGGAAGGCTCACATATTCAGTTGGGTGTTGACCTCTGTAGAAGATACAAGGAATCAGCACTTGTTATTAATGCGGTAGAAGCTCATCATGGTGACGTTGAACCAGAAAGTTTAATAGCCTGTCTTGTACAAGCTGCTGATACAATCTCAGCCGCAAGACCTGGTGCTAGAAGAGAGACGTTAGAAACTTACACAAACAGATTAAAACAATTAGAAGATATTACCAACTCATATAAGGGAGTTGAGAAGTCTTTTGCTATTCAGGCAGGTAGAGAGGTTCGAGTAATGGTTGTTCCTGAAGTGATTAGTGATTCAGATATGGTATTACTTGCAAGGGATATTTCTAAACAGATTGAAAATCAGATGGAATATCCAGGACAGATTAAAGTTAGTATTGTAAGAGAATCAAGAGCTGTTGATTACGCTAAGTAATTACGAACATATTTAAAGAACCAGAGAAGCTACCAAGAATTCAAAATTCTTGGCAGCTTCTTTTTTTATGTTTTGTATTAGTATTTACTATAATATTTCGTCTTATACTATTGTGTGGCCTTTTATTGATGTCAAATTGGTGAATAGACTAAATTACCTTTTGATTTTAAGTGTTAATATGCCAAAATTAAACATATGGCAGTTATATACAATAATTATTACAATGCTTATTGAAATGTAATTCTTAGTATAAAATTCAAAGACTGACTTAATAATATTAAGCTAACACTTAATTTTATTAATAAAATTCTTAAAAATGTCTAATTAATTAATATTTTTAATCAAAATTCATAAATATAATGTGAAAACTATTGCTAAAAAATCATCTTCATAGTATAGTATTTAAGACCTTTTAATTATGAAATGGAGGATTAATATGCAGTACAACGAAATGAGCAAAGAACAGTTATTACAGTTAAAGGCTGAACTTGATGAAAGATACAAGGAAGCAAAGGCTAAGGGACTTAACCTTAATATGTCAAGAGGTAAGCCATCAGCAACTCAGCTTAATGTAACAATGGATATGCTTGATGTAATCAATAGTTCATCTGACTTAAAGTCAGAGGACGGAACAGATTGTAGAAATTATGGTGTTCTTGATGGAATTCCTGAAGCTAAGAAGCTTATGGCAGATATGATGGGAACAACACCTGAACACGTTATTATATATGGTAATGCAAGTCTTAATATTATGTATGATCAGGTATCAAGAGCGTATACACACGGTATTCTTGGAAATACACCTTGGTGCAAGCTTGATAAAGTAAAGTGGCTCTGTCCAGTTCCAGGCTATGACAGACATTTTGCTATAACAGAAAGATTTGGAATTGAAATGATTAATATTCCAATGTCTGTTGATGGACCTGATATGGATATGATAGAGAAGCTTGTAAGCGAAGATGAGTCTATTAAGGGTATCTGGTGTGTACCTAAGTATTCAAATCCTCAAGGCTACACATACTCAGATGAGACAGTAAAGAGAATGGCAGCATTAAAGCCAGCAGCTAAGGACTTTAGAATATTCTGGGATAATGCGTATGTTATTCATCATCTTTATGATGACAAGCAGGATGAAATCCTTGATATTATTTCTGAATGTGAGAAAGCTGGAAATCCAGACATGGTATTTGAATTTGCCTCTACATCTAAGGTTACATTCCCAGGTTCAGGTGTGGCAGCACTTGCAACATCAAAGGATAATGTAGCTGATATTAAGAAGCAGATGACAATTCAGACAATTGGTCACGATAAGATTAACCAGTTAAGACACGTAAGATATTTCAAGAATGTTGCAGGTCTTAAGGAACATATGAAGAAGCACGCTGAATTTATGCGTCCAAAGTTTGAAGCTACTTTAAAGGTGCTTGAAGATGAACTTACAGGTCTTGGAATTGGTACCTGGTCAGAGCCAAGAGGAGGATACTTCATATCATTTGATGCTATGGAAGGCTGCGCTAAGGCAATAGTTGCAAAGTGTAAAGAAGCGGGTGTTATCCTTACAAACGCAGGTGCTACATTCCCTTATGGAAAAGATCCTAAGGACAGCAATATAAGAATTGCACCATCTTTCCCTACACCAGAGGAAATGTCTGAAGCAGCAGAATTATTTGTATTATGTACAAAATTAGTAAGTGTAGAAAAGCTTCTTGAGCAGAAGTAATTTAATAGAAAAACATTAATAAAATGTTGATAAAAATTAAAACTAAATCCTGAAAGGAGCAGGCAGTATGGCAAAGATAGGCTTTATTGGAATGGGTAATATGGGATATGCTATGCTTAAAGGTGTCCTTAATGTATTTGAACCATCAGATATTATATTTACCTGTCCAGACCTTGATAAATGTAAAAGAATAAGTGATGAAACAGGTGTCAAATATGCTGAGAGCAATGCAGAGTGTGCTAACAATGCCCAGTATATAGTATTAGCAGTTAAGCCACAGGTATATAGTGCTGTAATGAAGAATATAGTTAATGTCATAAGAGAAGACAGCGTTGTTATATCTATAGCACCTGGAATTACAATAGACTCTATTAAGGATAATCTTGGAATTAATACTAAGGTTGTAAGAGCAATGCCTAATACACCCGCTCTTGTCGGAGAAGGGATGACTGGCATATCATACAATAAAGATGAATTTTCATTTGAACAGAGAGATGTTATAGACAGATTTTTTAATTCATTTGGAAAGGTTGTCTATGTTGATGAGAAGCTTATGGATGTTATTGTATGTGCAAGTGGAAGTTCGCCAGCATATGTATATATGTTTATTGAGGCACTTGCTGATAGTGCTGTCAAATATGGAATTAAGAGAGATGATGCTTATAAATTAGTTGCACAGACAGTTCTTGGCTCAGCTAAGATGGTTCTTGAAACTAACGAGCATCCGGGAGTGTTAAAGGATAAAGTATGCTCACCGGGTGGTACAACAATAGCTGGTGTAGCAGCACTTGAAGAACACAATTTCCGTAATGCTGTCATAAAAGCCACAGATGCATGTTATGATAAGTGTCATAATATTAAATAATAAAAATGAGGATTCAATATGGAACATATAAAAAGAGTTGGCAGAGAGTTGATGTATAAAGGTTCAATGCTTGAATTTTATAAAGATACGATTGTTACACCAGACGGCAAGACAGTGTATTGGGATCATATTGAGCATAAAGGAGCTGCGGCTGTTGTTGCTGTTCGTGATGATGGCAGAATTATTATGGTAAGGCAGTTCCGTAATTCACCAGATAAAGAAACTCTTGAAATACCAGCAGGAGGAATTAATAAGGGTGAACCTGTCAAGACTGCGGCAATAAGAGAGTTGGAAGAAGAAACAGGGTATAAAGCTGACCCTGATAATGTAAGAAAGCTTATATCTATAATTACGGCAGTTGCTTTCTGCAATGAAAAGGTTGATATATATGTGGCTGATAAGCTTACAAAGTCAGTACAGCAGCTTGACGAAGAAGAATATATTAATGTTGAGTATTATACATTGCAGGAATTAAAAGATATGATTATGAACGGAATAATAGAAGATTCCAAGACAATATCTGCTATACTTGCATATGAGCAGACCTTATAAATGAAGTAAATAAAGTAATTAAAACAATCAAATGATTAAATTCAATAATTAAATTCAATAATCAAAACATATTAAAAGAAATCCCGGCATATAAATAGCCTGACCTGATAAATAAGGAGGCGTTTATATGGCTGGGATTTTTTTAAAACGATACAGATATATGTTGGCAGTTATGGTGGGAGTTATTGCTGGGACACTGATAGCTAATTATGCAATAATAAATATAACGGATAAGGTTGGAGTACTGAATAATGATTTCAGATTATCTATTATTGATATGAAGGTAAATAATGTGGCGTTGTGGCAATATATTTTCAAAACGAGAATAAAAGAATTTGCACTTCTCATATTACTGCTTATTACACCTGTTGCAGTTCCGGCAGTATATATAATTTTCGGAATTATTGGAATGAGCGTTGGAATGGTTGTGAGCGTAAGTGTAATGAATATGGGGATAAAAGGAATGTTTGTATACATAGTGATGACATTTCCACATTATATAATATATGCCATTACTATATTCATACTAATATCCATATGGGAAACCAGCAGAGGGTCATATGTGAATATTAATATAAGGAAAATAGCAATGGCATTATTAGTCAGTTTTATATTATTGTTGGCAGGCACGTTGTGCGAAGCCTACGTAAATCCGGGGTGTCTGAAAATGTTACTTGAGCATATCAGCTATTGTGTATAATAACTTTTCAGATTCTTCCCAGCCAAGGCAAGGGTCTGTTATTGATTTGCCATATATACCTTCGCCGACTTTCTGGCAGCCAGGTTCAATATAACTTTCAATCATAACACCTTTAACAAGCTGTTTAACATCATTTGAATGATTGCGGCTGTGAATTACTTCTTTAGTAATTCTTATCTGTTCAGCATACATTTTGCCAGAGTTGCTGTGGTTAGCATCAACGATACAAGCTGGATTGAGTAAATCCTTAGTCTTATACATATTGGCAAGTCTTATTAAATCTTCATAATGGTAGTTAGGAATGTTCTGTCCGTGTTTGTTGACAGCACCTCTTAATATAGTGTGAGCCAGAGGATTACCAGGTGTTTCAACCTCCCAGTTTCTGTATATGAAAGACTGCTTTGCCTGAGCAGCGATTACAGAGTTAAGCATAACTGAGAAATCACCGCTTGTAGGGTTCTTCATACCAGCAGGAACGTCCATGCCACTTACAGTAAGTCTGTGCTGCTGGTCTTCAACAGATCTTGCACCAACGGCAACATATGAGAGTACATCAGCAAGGAACCAGTAATTCTCAGGGTATAACATTTCATCGGCTGGCATAAGTTCTGTTTCTTCCATAACTCTTATGTGCATTTTTCTGATAGCAACAAGTCCAGCAAGAAGGTCAGGCTTTTTCTCTGGGTCAGGCTGGTGGAGCATACCTTTATAGCCAGTGCCTGTGGTTCTTGGCTTGTTAGTATATACTCTTGGAATGATTAGTACTTTGTCAGCAATCTTTTCCTGAACTTTTTTAAGTCTTAATGTATAGTCTAATACAGCGTCCTCGTTATCGGCAGAACAAGGTCCGATTATAGCAAGAAATTTATCTGACCTGCCAGTAATTACATCGACAATTTCTTTATTTCGTTCTTTTTTTAATTCAGCAACCCTTTCAGGAACTGGAAAATCACGCTTGATATCCGTTGGTGTAGGAAGCTTTCGTATAAATTCAAAACTCATTATTATATCTCCTTGTATTATATTAATAACCGCAGGCAATAACTGCTGCCTGCATTCTTATTTTAAGAATTCTGCTAATAATAATAGCATAAATTACAGAAAAATGTTAGTATATAATCAAATACAATGTTACGAAACAGAAATTCACAAAAATGTAAAATAAAGCAGAGTGTTACAATTAAAAATCAATTGTTTGAGGAGTGATAGCTATGAGAATGTTTGATATAATATCCAAGAAAAAATATAATGAATCATTGTCAAAAGAAGAAATTGATTATGTTATTAATGAATATACCAATGGCACAATTCCGGATTATCAGATGTCGGCACTTCTTATGGCGATATATTTTAATGGAATGAATTATGAGGAAACAACCAATCTTACGCTTGCGATGGCACATAGCGGTGATATGATGGATTTGTCAGAGATAGGCGGCATTAATGTAGATAAACACAGCACAGGCGGTGTTGGTGATAAGACAACACTTATACTTGCACCAATGGTAGCTGCCTGTGGAGGCAAGGTTGCCAAGATGAGCGGACGGGGACTTGGTAATACTGGCGGAACAATTGATAAGCTAGAGAGTATTAAAGGCTTCAGGACTAAGTTAAGTGAAGAAGAATTTATTGATAATATTAAAGAGATAGGACTTGCACTTACAGGACAGACAGGTAATCTTGCTCCGGCAGATAAGAAGATATATGCTTTAAGGGACGTTACTGCCATTGTTGACAGCATACCGCTTATAGCAAGCAGTATAATGAGCAAAAAGATTGCCGCAGGTGCAGGGGCGATTGTGCTTGATGTTAAAGTCGGAAGCGGTGCATTTATGAAAAATATGCAGGATGCCGAGAAACTTGCAGAAGAGATGGTTAAGATAGGAAGTCTTGCTGGCAGAAACACAATAGCAGTAATATCAGATATGGATGAACCGCTGGGCCTTGCTGTAGGTAATGCACTGGAGGTTGCGGAAGCGGTAAAGACTTTAAAGAAAGAAGGTCCAGAAGACCTTGTTAATCTCTGCCTTGAATTAGGCACACAGATGCTTATTGCTTCTAAAGTAGAAGAAAATGCAGACAAGGCACGAGGTATGTTACAGAATTCCATAGATGATGGAAGTGCATATAATAAATTCTTGGAATTCATTAAACGTCAGGGTGGGGATATAACTGTATTTGACGATTTAGATGAATTTACAGAATGCAATTATAAAATAGAGGTTAAAGCAGATAAAGAAGGCTATGTTCAAAGAATTGAGTCAGAACTTATAGGAGAAGCCTCGATGATATTAGGTGGCGGAAGAATGACAAAAGAAGATGTTATAGATTATTCTGTCGGCGTAAAGCTGTCAGCCAAGCGCGGAGATTATGTAAAATGTGGTGACTGCCTTGCCACAATCTATGCCGACCCACTTGTCGGCGGTGTCGTTGATGTATTAGAGGCAGAGGGCTTAATTATCAAAGCATTTGAAATATCAGAGGATATTGTAAAGACAAGTCCGCTTATTAAACGAATTATTAGTTGTAAAAATATATAAATAATGGTATTATATTATATAAAATGAGCTGGATGATATTATTGTAAGTTATCCATAATCATATTTGAACAAGAAAAGGAGACATAAAAATGGAAGTAAGACCAGGAGCAAATCCTGCTGATGTCAAGAACTATGACACAGACAGATTAAGACATGACTTTTTAATTCAGAATTTATTTGTGGCTGATGAGATTAAGACAATCTACAGCCAGATTGACAGAATTATAGTAGGAGCTGCTACACCAGTTAATAAGGAACTTGTTCTTGAAGCAGGTGCTGAACTTAGAGCTAAGTATTTCCTTGAAAGAAGAGAGATGGGTATCATTAACATCGGTGGTAACGGAACAGTTACAGTAGATGGCAAGGAATATAACTTCAAATATAAAGACGGTATGTACATAGGTATGGGTGCTAAGGATATCTCGTTCAAGAGTGAAGACCCTAAGAACCCGGCTAAGTTCTATCTTAACAGTGCACCAGCACATAAGACATACCCAACAGTATTTATTGATCCAGCTAAGGACATTTTACCTGAGAATAAAAAGGAACTTGGATGTCTTGAGAGTGCTAACCATAGAACAATCAATAAGTATATCCTTCCAGGACAGGTTGAAAGCTGCCAGTTAGAGATGGGTATGACTTGCCTTGAACCAGGAAGCGTATGGAACACAATGCCATGTCATACACATGACAGAAGAATGGAAGTATATCTTTACTTTGAAGTTCCGGAAGATGCTGTTGTATTCCACTATATGGGTGAGCCAACAGAGACAAGACACATTGTTATGAGAAATGAAGAAGCTGTTATATCACCAAGTTGGTCAATTCACTCAGCTTCAGCTACTCACGCTTATACATTCATCTGGGGTATGGTTGGTGAGAACCAGGACTTCGATGATATGGATGATGTAGATATGAAGGATCTTAGATAATCAGAATGTCTTTATGATTGCTTAACAAGATTATTTTATTGTTATTGATTGATATATAAAGAGTAGCTGTATTATTATAGGTTACATACACATTATGCTGTTTAATATTAATGGCATAATCCATTATGATGGATGATTCTCATAGAGGTATGGAGTATATTGTGATATTCCATAAGCTCTGGAGTTCATTGATATAATATTAAGAGAAAAGGAGATTTTAAAATGTCAGTAAATTTTTCACTTGAAGGAAAAGTTGCTTTAGTTACAGGTGCTTCTTATGGTATCGGTTTTGCTATCGCTAGCGGAATGGCTAAGGCAGGTGCTACAATCGTATTTAACGATATTAAGCAGGAATTAGTAGATAAGGGATTAGCAGCTTACAAGGAAGCTGGTATCGATGCTCACGGTTATGTATGTGACGTAACTAACGAAGAGCAGGTTAACGCTATGGTTGCTCAGATTGCTAAGGATGTAGCTCCTATCGATATCCTTGTTAACAATGCTGGTATCATTAAGAGAATTCCAATGTGCGATATGACAGCTGCTGAATTCAGACAGGTTATCGACGTTGACCTTAATGCACCATTTATCGTATCTAAGGCAGTTATTCCATCAATGATCGAAAGAGGTCACGGTAAGATTATTAACATCTGCTCTATGATGTCAGAGTTAGGCCGTGAAACAGTATCAGCTTATGCTGCTGCTAAGGGTGGTCTTAAGATGCTTACAAGAAATATTTGTTCTGAGTATG
>OLOR01002989.1_pt1 | contig 12431 bp, 9 predicted proteins | sample 1672521 | NCBI WGS metagenome assembly OLOR01 (sample SAMEA3136695, study PRJEB25190) | human gut metagenome | biome: human gut; feature: human-associated habitat; material: faeces | place: Austria | collected 2013
GGTCGACCAGCACCTTGCTGTTCATGGCCGCTTGCTGGATCAAAGCCAACCAGCACAATGTCTCCCCGTTCAAACGGAATATCCAGACTGTCGTAGGTCTTCTGATCCAGTACCTCTTCCTGATACTCCTGTCCTTTTGCAAGGCTGATATAGATCACACGTCCGATAAGCACAACAAAAAAGAGTAATGCGATACCAAATATTATAACCAGTCTCTGTTTCATTCTCCTAAGAAAATTCTTTGCTTTTGTCGACATATTTTTCCACCTTTGATTTTATTTTTATATTCTGTATCTTAACAGGTTCGGGTATAACGCAAAATTTCCTGAGACTTATTTGGTCTCAGGAACATTTTTGTACTGTATAACATAATCGTCACTGTTCTGTGGATAGTACACAGTCTGTCCCGGCTTCGAATATACCATACCAAGCTCAGTTGTTGCAATCTTATATATTTCATCCAGATCTGTCATGCTGTCAAGTCCTGAACTGTATTCTGCATTTACATTTAACTGTTCATTCAACTGGCTCTGCAGTGTACTAACTTCATTTTTTCCTTCTTTTACATCTGCCATTAATTTCAGCATTACAAAGCACAAGCCTACTGCACATATTACAGCAAATGATAAGAATAATCCATGTCTTAATTCATCGACCCATCTTCTGTCTCTCTGTCTGACAGCCGGCACCTGTTTGGTTCTTACCTGTTTCTTTCTCTGTGGCATCTGCTTTCTTGCAGGTGTTGCTGTCTGTTTCTCCTGTCTTCTTCTGGCAGGGCGTTCTGCCGGCATCTCTGTTCTTCTTGCCGGTTCATATTCTCTTCTGACCGGTTCTGCTGAATAATCCAGCTTCCGGACTGTACTTCCATCTATGTAGTAGTGATTCCGTCTTTCTGACATTTTAAAACACCCCTTTTATATATTCATACCTTTTTCAAATACCCGGAGTTTTGCGCTCTTGGATCTTGAATTTGCTTCCATTTCTTCTTCTGTTGGAAGAATTGGTTTTCTTGTTATCACTTTTCCTTTTGATTTTCTTCCGCATGTGCACACCGGAAAATTCGGTGGGCAGATACACGGATTTTCATTTTTACGAAATGCATTTTTTACGATTCTGTCTTCTAACGAATGGAATGTGATGATACATAATCTTCCGCCTGGTTTCAAACAGTCAATCATTCCATCAATGGAATTCGTTAGTACTTCAAGCTCATGATTTAATTCAATACGAATTGCCTGAAATGTCTGCTTGGATGGATGTCCCTGTGCATTTCGTACTTTTGCAGGAATTGATCCACGGATGATATCGTTTAATTCTTCTGTTGTTTCAATCTCTTTTTTCTCACGATACTTCACAATATGGTATGCAATACTTTTTGCAAATCGTTCTTCGCCATATTCTTTGAGTATATGAAAGAGTTCCTGCTCGGTATATCCATTTACGATATCCTTTGCAGTCTTTGTCTGGCGGTCGTCCATCCGCATATCAAGGGGCGCATCAACCCGATATGTGAATCCTCTATCCGCATTGTCGAGTTGATATGAAGATACGCCAAGATCCAGCAATATCCCGTCCACTTGAAGTATATTTAGCTCGTCTAGTATGCTTTTAAAATTCTGATAGTTATCTCTTACGACTGTAATGCGGTCACCGTACTCCGCCAGTCGTTCTTTTGCTGTTATAATCGCCTCACCATCCTGATCAATACCGATCAGATGTCCATCCGGTCCAAGTCTTTTGGCTATCTCTTTCGAATGTCCGGCTCCTCCAAGAGTTCCATCCATATAAACACCATCCGGTCTGATATTCAGATTTTCAATGGTTTCATCCAGTAAAACCGATGTATGTTTAAATTCCATAACTACCACTTCTGTCCTTATATTCTGAAATCCAGTTCATCCAGCTTGTCTGCAATCTCATCCATGTTCAGGGATTCTTCATTATTGATCTCGTCCCATGCTTCCTTATTCCAGATTTCTGCTTTCTCTCCGTTACCTATGATGACAACATCTTTTTCGATGTTGGCAAATGTACGAAGTGTCTGTGGAATGATCACTCGTCCTTGTGCATCTGTTTCGCACTTTACTGCTCCTGAGTTGAAGAAACGCTTGAACTGTCTTGCACTCTTATTCGTCATCGGAAGCTGGTTCAACTTGTCCGCAAACTGCTGCCATTCATCATTTGGATAAACGTACAGACAATTGTCCAGACCTTTTGTGATCATGAAGGTGCAGCCGAGTTCCTCTCTAAGCTTGGATGGCATGATAAGTCGCCCTTTGGTATCTAATCTGTGTTCATATTCACCTGTTAAACACTTGGACACTTATTCCACCTTCTTTCGACTCATTTCCTCCACTTTGTGGCACTAATCCACCACTTCACTCCACTTATAGGGTAATTCTATACTACTTAACTAAAAAAAGCAACCACAAATATGAAAAATTCACATTTGCGATTGCCTTAATTTTTCATGTAATGTCTGGAACTTCAAGATGGTATGGCACTGTATATAAACACACGACCTGCTGCGTTTCTATTCGACTCGCACGCCGATTTGTCAGCAGTCGCCCTAACTCACCCTTATGGGTTCAAACAAGGGCTTGGTGCTGACAGCTAGTGCAAGTCTCATAAACGAAACTACACAAACGTCGATGTTGTTTATATACAGCGCCATACCATTCTGAAATTCCAGACTTTTTAAAAAAACAAGCAACGTACCCCTTAATTTTATCTTTACCATATAAAAAGGACATCCACACCATTGTGGATGTCCCATTTGTATGTTTGTATGTGTTTTTACACCTGAGTGTACGTTCCGGTGGAGGATGATCCCATTTTTAGAAACACGCAACTTTGTACATATTCTTTCTGCTGATCACACCGATGTCTTCCAGTGTGTTCACCATCCTGTATACCGTTGCGATTCCTATACTGTCATCTCTCTTGACAGCCTTGTAATATATTTCCTTACAAGAAGAACAGTCTTCATCCAGAATAATATCTAACAGAATGCATCTCTGTTTTGTAATGCGAAATCCCTGTTTTCTAAGCTTCTCGATCACTGCATCCTTCCGGTTTGGTTCTCCCTGATATCTTACATAACCAAACACATTGTCATTACGGATTTCCTGAACAATCATTTTATTCCTCCATTTTTATATCAATAAATATAACTACTACGTTCTTATGTTGGTTAGTATATTCTAACATTCGTTAGTTGTCAATAATTATTTATATATTTTGTGAACAAATAACTGTTTTTTTCGAATCCCGGTGACTACTGTTCAATATCTATGGCTTCTGCAGCTTCTGTCTGATCCACATCCTGATCTTCCTGTGGTTCTTTACAGTATGCAAATGTAATCACAGCCTTAAACAGATCTCCATCGATCACAATGTTAAAATCCGCATGTTGAAGCTGACACAGGCTTCTTGTAATGGATAAGCCGAGTCCGCTTCCCTCTGTATTTCTGGAACTGTCACCTCTTACAAAGCGTTCCATCAGTTCATCACTTGAAATATTCAGCGGTGCTTCTGATATGTTCTTGAACTCTATACATACCTTCGCAGGTTCTTTGATGCTCTTTGTAAGATCACGGATCACATTTCCATCTTCATCGGTTATATAAGTATTTACATATAACCGAGTCCCCGGCATCGTATATTTGAATGCATTATTTAACAGATTATCAAATACTCTCCAGAGGTGTCTGCCATCTGCTTCGATCCCTGCGCGATCCTTTGCGAGATTCGTTACTAGCGTGATGTTCTTCTGCATCAATTTGTCAATATATTCACCGGATGCCTGTTCTGCGATCATATTTGCATCCATATTTACAAGCTCTACCTTTACATTTCCGGTCGAAGCCTTAGAAGCATCCACCAGATCCACGATCAGCTTCTTTAATCTTGCCGACTGCCTTGCTATTACTTCTATATAAGAAGCCTCAGGTTCTTTTTCGATATTTTCCTTCTGAAGCAGATCGACATAGTTAATAATAGAAGTAAGCGGTGTCTTGATATCATGCGATACATTCGTGATAAGCTCCGTCTTCATCCGTTCACTTTTCATCCGGTCATCTACCGCAAGCTGGACGCCTTCATTGATATGATTCAGATTCTCGCCATGTTCTTTGAACTTTCCAAACATGAATCTTGTATTTACCTTGTGACCATACTCGCCCTTTGCAAGCTGGTCTCCCCCCATGAAAAGCTCCTGCATCATACAGACAAATCCCATATAGGCAATTGCACAGATGATCTTCAGCAGCATTAATACAATAAATCCTGCTTCATCTATATATACAGCATTAGTAACAAGCAATGCCACTATAATTTCAACGATCGTAATTACGATATACAACAGGATCGCTTTTATTATAAATGGAACCCTGCTGAATACATACCGGAAAAATGCGGTTATCTTTCCCGATTTTCCAAATAGTTTGCGACCCAGTCTGACAATCCATGATGTATTAAGCAGATTCGACTGTTTGACTCTTGCGATCAGATTATTGATCAGTAAAAGTCCGACCGTACAGATACAACTCAAACCGATCAGACATACAATAGTCTCAATATCATGTCCTGTAATATTGCTATCAATAAAATAATGAAGCCGGTCTGTATCGCTGTAACTATAATAAGCATATGATAAGGAATAACATATATTCTGTGCAAAAGCAATCAACAGACTTATCAAAACGACTATTCCAGCCAATATAATTTCAACCGGAACCTTTTCTGTTTTTCTTACAACACCGTCTTTACCGGATAATACCATACTTGTGATCATGAATATGATACACAAAACAAAATCAAGTCCAAAGAAGATCAGAAGTCTGTTCTTTTCCCCGGCTGCTTTACTGATTGCCTGCAGGCTCTTATTCATACGGGAAGAAACATCAGATGTGCCGTCGATATATAAATTACCGGAAGCATATATTGTAATATCGTCTCCTGCATAATTGCCAACGATTACGGTATATCCATCTTTTATGATCGGATAATACATATCATTCTCCGCATCATACTCATACTGCTTTGTCTTTCCGTTTGCTGTGATCGTTATCTGATCACCGTTATAGGAAATAGTTACTCCCTCCGGCGTGCTGTATGAACCGGAGCTCTCTATTTCCTCCTCCATTGTTGTGGAATCTTCTGATGTTGCAGACTCTTCCGATATTCCTGAATTCTTGGTTTCGGTTTCCGTCTCTGCTTCCGTCTCTGTGGTATTTTCCTCCAGATCACTCAGATAAATTCCATAATCATCAGACACCTCTGACCTGGAAAGAGCTGCTTCATCCGGCATACGCAGGTTAACATAATCATAATTGTTTCCTTCTTTTTCCACACCGATACTCTGTGCTTCCTTATAGGTATCATAGCTCAGGATCTTTCCGGTAGGAATACCGATCGTCGTACTGACAACTGCTTTCTCTCCTAAAACTCCATATACTAATGCTTTTTCCGGCAAATTATCTGTCTGTGCCAGCATAACAGAATTGGATTCACCCGTTTTTGAAGAATCCCAATCATCACCAACACTCACATACAGATCTGTTTTCGCATATCCATATGTTTTCTCCAAATCCTCTTCATAGGTACGATCATATTTATCAAATGCATTTTCCTTTTCCGATAACAGCATCAGAAAATCACTTGCATCGACAACATTATCATGATTCATATCCTTTTTCTGCAAAGCATCGGGATCGTATTCATAGTCTCCCCATTCATCATCACTGTAACTGATATCCAGAGTATTTCTAATATACTCGACACCACGATTCATACAGTTAGTCAACATCTCGCTCTGATAATCCGCTTCCAGCTCTGCCCGCAGCTCCGATTCCGATCTGCCCTGAAAGATTCCGGCTTCATACATATCAAGCAGTACATAACCCAATATAAATCCAACGCTGCAGGTGATAAAAAATAACGTATAGATCAATAATTTAAAAGGATTGTTATTTTTTAACTTATTCATGTTTCATATTCTCCATTCCTGTCAGACTGTATAGAGGTTTACTGATATTCCATCTTATAACCTCTTCCCCAGATCACCTTGATATATCTTGGTTCTCCGGGATTGATCTCTATCTTTTCACGCAAATGACGGATATGGACAGCTACCGAACCTTCGGCTCCGAGCGGTGTTTCTTTCCAGACTTCCTTGTAAATATCTCTCGGTGAAAATACCTGTCCCGGATGTTCCATCAGAAGTCTTAAAATATCATATTCTGTCGGTGTCAGACTGACCAGTTCGCCATCGACCGTAACCTGCTTGGAATTATCATTCAACTCAATTCCCCCGATCACGATTGCATCTTTCTTGATCTGTCCGCTTCCAAGCTGCATATATCTTCGAAGCTGCGATTTCACTCTGGCGATCACCTCTACCGGATTAAACGGCTTGGTAATGTAATCATCTGCACCCACTTCCAGTCCAAGGATCTTATCTGTATCTTCACTCTTTGCGGTCAGAAGGATAACCGGCAGATTCGTCTCCTCGCGGATCTTTAACATCGCTGTGATCCCATCCATCTCCGGCATCATGATATCCATTAACACCAAATGGATGTCATGCTCTTTGATCCGCTCTAACGCTTCTTTTCCGTTGTAAGCTTCATAAATATTGTAGCCGGATGTTTTCAGGTAAATCTTTAAAGCTGATACGATATCTTTCTCATCATCGCAAATTAATATATTATACATTTTTCTCTCCTCGTCTGAAAATATGATCGTTGTCTGTATCTTATCGGGTACGTGTGCGCACCACGCATTCCTTTTTAGGATACAGCAAACCGCTGATATTTTCCATATCTTTCTTTGACGGTATCATTGTAAGGCTTTCTACCATTAAGATACAATTTGGGATATCCTTAAGATTTATTAAGATGTAGGGACGATAGAAGTGTGGAATGATATATCTTCATTTCGCAAATCACTCTCGTTCTATCCTCGATGCAGCGGTACATAAAGTTGCAAAAGACGCAACTTAAGTACCGGCACTCGGATAGGTTTGCTACATGAAATATATCATTCCACACTTCTATCTGTATATTGGTATGGCAATATAATTATTACACATTTGTTTTTACAAATCTAAATATCATTGTTAACCATGTAAAATATTAAAAGTTATAGATGTCAATTCTTGTCTTTGTTTTTTTTAGGTGATACACTTATTAGGCTTATTTAAGATTTTTCAAATGCATAGAATGCATGAAACACATAATGCACTATTAAAGTTTTTTATAAAGGAGTTTGATACACATGACAAAGAAAGAGGTTCTGGAGATTCGGCATCAGTTTGCGCAGGCTACCTGTTCGATCGATAAGATCTGTGGCTGCTATGTGGATGGTGACAGACGTAAAATTGCGACAATGAAGGAAGCGTTTCTCTCTCTGCCGGAGGAGGAAGCATTTAAATATTTTGAGATCTTTAAGAAAAATCTGTCCGGCTCGATTGGAAAGAATCTGATCACGATGCCGTTTCCCACAGATTCGGAATTTGACGGCGGTACGCAGGAATTTCTGTTAAAGCTGCGCAACAGCAAATTAGAGGATGATGAACTGATCGACCAGTTCTATGATAAGGTAATCGAGAATTATGACTATACCGGAAACTATCTGATCCTGCTGATCCATGATACATATGACGTACCCGGAAAGACAACAGACGGACTGACAATGGATGATGCCTCGGATGAGATCTACGAATACATCATGTGCTGTATCTGCCATGTAAATCTGTCAAAGGCAGGACTTAGTTATTTTGATTCGGAGAACACCTTCCACAACCGTATCCGTGACTGGATCGTGGATGTTCCTGATATCGGTTTCCTGTTCCCTGCATTTATCGACCGGACAGCCGATATCCATAATGTCCTCTACTATACGAAGAAGCCGGAGGAAATCCATGAAGAATTTATCCGCTATATTCTCGGAACGGGAATGCCTGTAACTGCCGGTAATCAGAAAGAGGCGTTCCAGACGATCATCACCGATACACTCGGAATGGACTGTGATTATGAAGTGATCCGGAATATCCATGAGAATCTGAATGAAATGATTGAGGAACAAAAAGATAGTCCGGAGCCACTGACCTTATCCAGAAATTCATTAAATAATCTTCTGGAAACCTCGGGAGTATCCGAAGAAAAAATGCAGACCTTTGATGCGAACTTTGATCGTGCCGCTGCTGCTTCTGTGAACCAGCATCCGGTTGCCGAAGGCTCCGATGAGACTCTGCCTGCACCGGCTCCGGGAAAAGTACAGCTCTATGCAAATAATATCGCCAGTACAAAATCATTTGAGGTAAAGACTCCGGAGGTTGTGATCAAGGTCAATCCTGACCGCGCCGATCTCGTAGAGACCCGTGAGATTGACGGACGAAAATGTATCGTAATCGAGATCACAGATGAAGTATCCGTAAACGGAATTCCTGTAAAATATTAAAAAATGCCCCACTGATCATACAAATGCCTGTAAGCAGATATCTTCCTATGATCAGTGGGGTATATTTTTTTACACCTGTATCTCCACATGACTGCCGCCCTGATGATCCTTAGTAACCAGGATCTGGCGGTCGATACGATGCTTCAGCTCTTCCACATGAGATATGATACCAACCAGATGATCGGACTCGGACAACTCAGCCAGTACATTTAATGCCTGCTCCAGAATATCAGAATCCAAAGAGCCAAAGCCTTCATCGATAAATAATGTATCAATTCTTACACCTGCCGCATTTGCAGATACAATATCGGCAAGTCCAAGTGCCATAGACAGAGATGCCACAAATGCTTCCCCGCCGGACAGTGTTTTGACATCTCTTTCTTTTCCTGTCCGATGATCCAGCACGAACAGATCAAGCCCTCTGTTTCCTGCAGTCTTCTGTCCGCGTTTCAGCTCAAACTGGTTGCATACGATCTGGCGCAGTCTGTGATTCGCACTGTCTATAATGCGGTCAAAATAGACCTCCTGTATATAGGTTTCCAGCTTATAATTACCAAGTGCAGCCTGTGAAAGATCCTGAAGCTTACTGTATCTCTTATAGATATTCAGATATGCTCCATAATCCTTCTTTAATTTGCTGTATGCTGCCTTATTCTTAACTAATCGTTCCACAATCGCATCATGCCTGATGGCAACACTGTTTTTCTTCCGGATCGTGCGTTCTATCTGCCCGGATATCTGTTCAAGCAGAACCGTTGATGCCGTACAGAAATGTGTATAACATTCTCCGTAGCCGCCTGCCTGCTTTTCCAGTTCCTGTCCATCTGCAAAATCATTTTCCTGATTGCTGTCAGGAAGCTTCTGTATCACACTTTCGACATTTACAGATGTGTTCATTTCTCCGCTGTCCGTTTCAAGTGCAGAAAGAACATCTTTCTCCAACTGCCATTCCTGTCTGTATTGCATATTCTGATCTTCTGCATCACGCTTCAGATTTGTTTCCAGTGCAGAGAGTTCCTTTGCAAGTTTATTATAAGTATCTCTTGCCTCTGTCTTCTTCCGGTTCACCTCGGCAATCTCATTTCTCACCTGTTGCAGTTGCTTCAGGATATCCGACTCATCCCCCCGGATCTCCTGTCGCATCTGTGCCGCGGCTGCCTGCTTTGCCGTGTAACTCCGGTCTGCCTCCTGATATTCCTCTGTTACCCGCACTTCCGTTTCTTCCAGTTCTTTTATCTGCAAACGAAGCTCACCAAGCTGCCTTTTATGTTCTTGATAACTTCTGTGCTCTTTCTCAAGTGTCCGCAGTCTGGCTTCTGTTTCCTCTGTCCTTTTCTCCCAGATCACATGCAGTTTTCTGACCTCATCTATCAGAACATCAGCCTGTACTGTCTGATCCGGTATGGTAAAGGCTGCCATCTCCATAACCGCTGCTGTTGTCTGATTCCGTTTTTCTTCCAGACGACCATTCAGGCTTCCAAGCTCATTTTCTTTTCGTCTGAATGAAGCATCCGCCTGATCAAATGCAGCCCGGAGCTTCTTTACCATTTCTTCTGTTACAACAGCTCCGTCACAATGTGCCTTTTCCGGATGTGTCTTACTTCCACAGACCGGACACGGTGTTCCCTCCTGTAGGTTTGCTGCCAGTTCTCCACAGATCTGATCATTCCGATTTCTGATAGCTTCCTCGTAATTCGCATTTGCCTGATTCCGCTTCTCAAATGCACTCCGATTATCAACCACCATCTGCTGTTTCTTAATTTCCAGATGATCAATCTCCAGACATTCTTTTTCAAGCTCCTGTAACCGCTGCATACGTTCTGCAATCTGTTTCTTTTCTGTCTGAACCTTCTCAAGCTTCACCTGTGAAGTGTCACCCGGATTCACGATCTGTTCCAGCTCCTCGGTCTGCTTCTGAAGTTTCTTCTTTGTTTCTCGGTCAATCCTTGCCTGCTGCTCGTTATATTTCTGTTCCTCAGTTTTTTGCGCCGGCGCAATTTCCGGTTTTGGCATATATTCCGGATGGTTCTTAATATTGTCCTGTCCCGGAATCTGATCTGGATCTACAATATTCTCATCTGTTTTGATTTCGCAATCTTCAAAAGTCTCGTTTTCAGTCTCCTCAGATTGCGATTTTTCTGGAGTTCCAAAATAGTGTTCCCAGGTATGCTCTGCCATGTCATCAAAAAGCATTTTCGTATACTCTGTAAATTCCTGATAGCTCATCTTTCTCGGATCATCACCAAATATTTTGACCATGATTCCTGCTTCCAGGCTGTAAAACATCAGAAATACTGTTCCTTTCCGGTAACTCCTGCTGCCGGATGGTGCAATCCTCTCTGCAAGATCTTTTATCTCCAGTCCATAAAATGCATTCAGGATATCTTTGTTATCGTGCCAGAATTCAAAGATCGTAGCTCTGAGCTTCTCCTCTGCTGTCCTTGCCGATTTCCAGTCCAGAAGATTATCTGGATTAGAATCATTCTCCGCATTGAAACTCTTCAATTCCCTGATGTCTTCTCTATGCGCTTCCGGCCGGATCATCTCATGGTCTTCTTCCGGAATCTGTAGCATCTCTTCAAGCTGTAACCGATTATAGTCCTTATACTCATCCCTCAGCTCCGGAGTATCACCCGGCACAGAATATTTCTCATACACGCGGATGAAACGACTGGTACCAGTCGCGCTCATTCCATATTCTGCTTTGGCAAATTCTGCAATCGTTTTATATCCGTCATTCTTATAGGCTCCTGACTTGTCAATACGGCTCAGCTGCCATCCGATCCGTACAAAGCTCTTTACGATTGTTCCAAGATTCTCTTTGATATCGTTCTTACTCTGGATGTAATCATCCATACTCAACTGCAGGTATTCCATTTTGTTCTCCTTTCCTCTCAGGCTGTCCTTGCCAGCTGCTTCTGTTTATTTCTTAACTGTTCCAGATACTGATCCAGCCACTTCTGCATATTCTTTTCATCCGGTTTTCTGTCCCTTGCTCCATACCATTGCATGATATGTGCTTTTCCACTGCTTATTTCCACCGTGATATAAGGTTCTTCCTCTTTATCCTTAAAACGAAGCATCAGGATGTATGACCTTCCATCATTGTGTTTGTTTAAATAACTGTCACCTCCAACGCAATGATGCAAGAGCCGCCCTTCCTCCACGATCTCTTTTGCTGACCGTGCCGGTCGGATCATGTAAGTATCATCTTCATAAAAGTAAATATTTCTGAGTTTTCTATAATTCAAACGTATATCGGAATACTTCTGTTCAACCTCTCGTATCCTTTCATCCATTTTTTCTTTATTGGATTCCTGTACCATCTTGTCATGTGCCGCTCTTAAGTCCCTTGGCTGCTGATATACGGTATTGTTCATGTCATATCCAAGTGCCAGTCTCATGCCAATGTAATCCATATAGGTGTTCGCTGTGTTCCTTATTACCTGTTCGGCACTGCTGCATGCTGTACCAAACCGGCATCCGGAATATCTTTCAATGCGGTTTAACAGTTTCTGAAGGCTCATATATTTCGTTGCAGTTTCGATCTGTCCATAACTCAGCTGTGCCTCTGTTATTTTTTCAATCTGTTCCTCCGTCCATATCTGTCCCATTCTTTTTTCAGCCTGCATAGTTTTCAGGAATCTGATATTCCCCTTCCGACTGATTAGCTGCTTTACCCGTCCTTTTCTGATCCCCAGAAATATATCCGGCTGTCTTGCATTCTCGTTTGACACGATTCCGTAACGGCAATTCACAAGCTCATTAGCAACACCAAACAATCCAAGCTTTACCAGCATCTCAATCTGTGGCGTCTGTTCATATCTCTTAAAATATTCAATAGGATTGACCTTTCCTATTACCGCCGCATATTCCTTCAAGGCACTATATTGGAACTCTGTACCTTTTATCTCATCGTATGTTTCCGGCAGGATCGGTGCTGCTTCTATGGTGATATTGGTGTTTCC
>OLOR01002990.1_pt1 | contig 12430 bp, 8 predicted proteins | sample 1672521 | NCBI WGS metagenome assembly OLOR01 (sample SAMEA3136695, study PRJEB25190) | human gut metagenome | biome: human gut; feature: human-associated habitat; material: faeces | place: Austria | collected 2013
TACGACTACGGTGAAAACTACTACATCATCCTCATCCACGCAGTCTACGACATCCCCGGCAAATCCTCCGACGGTGCCGAAATGTTCGACGCTTCCGATGAGATCTACGATCACATCCTCTGCAGTATCTGCCCGGTCAAGCTCTCCAAAGCAGGCCTGCATTACAATGCAGAGACAAACAATATTGAAGACCGTATCCGGGACTGGCTGGTAGAAATGCCTGACTGGGGCTTCCTTTTCCCACAGTTCAACGACCGCAGTACCGATATCCACGGACTTCTCTACTACACCAAAAACGCCGAAAATCTCCGCTCCACCATGATGGAAGAAGTCTTCGGCTGCACCACACCACTATCTGCCGGAACCCAGCGTGACTCCTTCAATGCTCTGGTGGAAGAAACCCTTGGTGATGACTGTGCCTACGACACAGTCCTTGAGATCCATGAAAAGCTCAACGATCTCATCGAATCCCAGAAGGACGAACCGGAACCTGTTGTCCTCACCAAATCCGAAGTCAAACGTCTCTTCGAAGAATGCGGCGTAGAAGACGAAAAGCTCCAGAACTTCGATGAACAGTATGAGCTTGCCGCAGGAGAAAAATCAGCTCTGGTAGCATCCAACATCACCAACACCCGGAAATTCGAGATCAAAACCCCTGACGTGGTGATCCACGTAGATCCTGAACGCGCAGATCTGGTGGAAACCAGGATCATCGACGGACGCAAATGTCTGGTGATCCCTATGGAGGATAATGTAGAATTAAATGGCATCCGCGTACATACAGGTGAAAGAACTTCTGAGGAGGATGACATTTGTGAAGAATAATACACGTAAACTTTTATTTTTTGATATTGACGGAACTCTGCTGACCCCTTATCCATGGAAAGTCCCTGACAGTACATGTCAGGCGTTAAAGGAAGCCCGGGCTAACGGGCATCTCCTTTTTATCAATTCCGGGCGCACCTACGCCATGATTTCCAGTATGATCAAAGAGATGGATTTCGATGGATATGTATGTGGCTGTGGAAGCCAGATCTACATGAACGGAGAACTTCTCTTCTCCAGTTCCAATCCCAATGAACTGTGCAGGGAAACTGTAGAAAGGCTTCGCCAGTGTCAAATGCCCGCATTTTTCGAACGTCCGGACAAGATCCTGTATGACGGTGCAGCCAAAGCTCTTCCTGATGCCATTGCACAGTTAAAAGTTGAAACTGCTGTGGAGGATCTTTCTCTCTACAGCCCGGAGGTTTATCACACATTCACTTTCGACAAATTTCTGGCATTTCCGGTTCCTGGCGCAGATACAGAAGCTTTCCGCGCATTTGCAGACCAGCATTTCACCTGCTTCGTACATGAAGACGCCGCCTGGGAACTGACCCAGAAAGAATACAGTAAAGCTACCGGAATCCAGTTCCTGGCAGATCATCTGGGAGTGTCCATAGAAGATACTTTCGCATTCGGAGACAGCACCAACGATCTTCCGATGCTTCAGTTCGCCGGAACCAGCATTGCAATGGGGCAGTCAGACCCGAAGATCCTTCCTCATTGTACGTACCAGACTACCAATATAGAAGAAGATGGAATTGCCAATGCACTGAAACATTTCCATCTGATCTAGTGCGCCGACAAGCTGGCTCACTACACATACTAAGGACTTCGCTTATGAAATTAGTTAATCATAAATATGACGGAGAAATATCACCTGTATATTTTTCCCTGGCAATGAAACGATCCTACAATGTTTTTATTATATATTTCGGAATTTTCATCCTCTGTATGGCAGCTTTCGGATATCCTGCCAATTGCATTCCTGTTTTCTTCTGGCTCATCGGAACACTTGTGGCCAGATACGGTATTGACCATCTCTGGGTACGATGGAATTTCCTGTTTTATGTAATCATCTCTGCAGGATGGATTTCATATTTTATCTACTTCTACGGATGGAACTGTGGCGGCACCAACTTTATCATGCCGCTGATGCTTATGTCCATGTTCTCCGTATATGATACTTTTTTTACGAAGATCACATTTACTGTATTTCTGTTTTTGCTGCGTATGGCTTTGTTTTTCCACTGCCAGACCTATCCGGTGATCTATCCGTTAAGCACCGGGCAAATGCTGATCTTACAGGTTGTAAATACAATTTTATCCTTCGTGATCATGGGCGTGATCTGTATCACCTTCAGTACGAACCTCCAGAAAGCGGAGAAACATCTGCTCCTTTACAATATGGAGTTGCGTCAGCAGGCAGGTACAGATCCTCTGACCGGTTTATATAACAGGCGTCGGATGGAGGAAATCCTGGATAATCACATTGCAGCCAATCCCAATGAAATTTTCTGCATTGCCATCGGTGATATCGATTTCTTCAAATCAGTAAATGACACGTATGGTCACGACTGCGGTGACCTGGTACTGCAGGAGCTTTCCGCTTTATTTAAAGATAAAACCATGGGAAAAGGGCATGTCTGCCGCTGGGGCGGTGAAGAATTCCTGTTCTTCTTCCCGTATGTTAACCTGGATCAGTCCAGCACACTGATCAATGATATTAAAATGTCTGTCAGCTACCATCCCATCGTATATAAAGATACTGCCCTGCATATCACTATGACTTTCGGAGTAGAAGAATATGATTATTCCTCTGACCTTTCCGCACTGATAAAACAGGCTGATGAGAAATTATATTATGGAAAGACCCACGGACGTGATACTGTTATTTTCTGAAAATCTGACTGCGACAGGCTGTCTCAACGGCATAACCACTCCGGCAGTCCGGCAATTGTCCGCAATAAAACCATAACTTCACATCATTCAGTGATCAAAAAACGCATGACCATCACTTTTCGATGATCATGCGTTTTTATTCTGTAAATTATTTGTCCTGATTATTTCGCAGCCTGTGTAGCTGTTGGTGCCGGTGTTTCTGTTGTTGCTGGTGTCTCAGCAGCTTCCGGTGTTTCTGTTGCTTCCGGTGTCTCAGTAGCTGCTGGTGTTTCTGTTGCTTCCGGTGTTTCTGTTGCTGCTGGTGCCTCTGTGGCTTCCGGTTCCTCTGTCACTTCCGGTGTCGGTGTGGCAGTCGGCGCTGTAAATGTGTGGCTGTCTGTGATCTTCAGAGTCTTAAGAACTTTCTTAACTTCTTTCACATCTGCGTCGTCCAGCCATCCGTCTGTCGTTTCTGTATAATAGTCTTCCTCTTTGGAGCTTTGCAGAGATTCTCTCTTGGATGCTGTGGCATCTTCATCCAGAACCTTATCCAGTCTTACTACATAATATCCTGTATCTGTCTCAATAATGTCAGATGCAACTTCTCCCTCTGTCAGTCCGCGAAGCACTGTCAGAACCTCTTCCGGATATGCGGAGCTGTCTTCATCATCGCTTTCTTTCACAGTAAAGTTACCCTGTACTGCAGAATAGCTGTCATCTACTTCTTTCGCTACTTCACTCATATCAGCAGTCGGATCCTCTTTCATCTTATCCAGGATCTCCTGTGCCTGCTCTTTCTTCTCAGCCTTCTCGTCATCAGTTATATCATCACCGCTTGTGGAGATGCTGACATAGGTGAAGGAGGACTGATTTGCTTCGTCATCAGATACTGTGATGTTTCCTTCTGCTACGATGGAATCATGAGTCTTCTGCTGGATGGTGCGGAGTTCCAGAAGTGTCTTTACCTGATCTTCGGTAACACCCAGTTCCTTAATGGTTTCTTCGCTGTTATCAGACATAAACTGTGATGCAGCGTCTGCAATGGCAGTTTCTTCATCATCTGTTATCTCTACGTTATAATCAGCGGCCTTCTCTTTCAGAAGATACATAAGTTCTACTGCTTTCAGGCTGCTGTCTACTGCCTGCTCGCCATATGTCTCACCGGAATCATCAGAAGTATCCCAGATATTGTCTGCACTTCCCATGAAACTTAAATACATGGCAGTGGTCTGCTCCTGCTGCTGGCGTGCATACAGGCTTACGATACCCAGCGGAATATCTGTTCCATCGATCGTTGCTACTGTCTTTGTTCCATCTAATGTTTTACTTCCACAGCCGGTAAGCATTCCTGCTGCCATAACACCAGCCAGTGTCACAACGGCTGTTCTTTTTATCATTTCTTTCATTTCTTCCTCCATGTTTAGCTGAAATTTTATGTTACAGCCTTCTTCCATTATTCAGCCCGGACGCACTTCCGGACTGTGCTATTATTAGAGTATAAACTTTTTTTCCTCACAGGGCAAGTAATTTCCTAAATATGTGCTTCAATTCACACATTTATCACGATTCTGCCAGTTTTTCCAGCTCCTGGGCGAAATCTGTCAGCGCCTGGATGAAGTTTCCTTGTGGTTCCAGGATAAATTTCGGTTCCTGTTCATTCTTAAACTGCAGTCCCCGCCTGTATTTCTGCATCAGCACCGGGATTCCCTCAGGATTCAGTTTCGCTTTCTCATAAAGAGTGATTCTGACTTCTTTGCCCATCTGTTTGATCTCCGTTACATAGCCCTGATGCGCAATGGCTTTCAGCTTCGCCACAGCCAGAAGATTCAGGACTGCTTTGCCCGGTTCCCCGAAACGATCCAGAAGCTCTTCCAGCATGTCATCATAATCCTGCTGATTCTCAATCCCTGCAATACGTTTGTAAATATCCAGTTTCTGAAATTCGTTGCTGATATAGCTGTCTGGAATATAGGCATCCACGTTCAGGTCTATAGAAGTCTCGAAATCTTCCATTGTATGGATTCCCTTGGCTTCTTTGACCGCTTCACTGAGCATTTTGCAGTAAAGGTCATATCCCACGGCATTCATGTGTCCATGCTGCTGGGCTCCCAGAAGATTTCCTGCACCACGAAGTTCCAGGTCACGCATGGCGATCTTAAATCCGCTTCCCAGATCTGTATATTCCCTGATCGCGGACAGACGCTTCTCTGCAGTCTCTTTCAGCATCATATTCTGCCTGTACATCAGGAACGCATAGGCAGTCCTGTTGGAACGCCCGATCCTTCCACGAAGCTGATAGAGCTGGGAAAGTCCGTATCTGTCCGAATCATGGATGATCATGGTATTTACATTGGAGATATCCAGTCCCGTCTCAATGATAGTGGTAGAAACCAGCACATCGATGTCACCGTTTACGAAACTGTACATTACATTTTCCAGTTCTCTCTCGCTCATCTGTCCATGGGCAAAATCCACCCGGGCATCCGGCACCAGTTTCGCAATACGCAGTGCCACATCCGCAATATCTGTCACACGATTGTATACATAATAAACCTGGCCGCCCCTGCGCAGTTCACGGTTAATAGCTTCCCGGACAGTTTCCTCATCATATTCCATTACATAAGTCTGAATGGGCATTCGATCCATAGGCGGCTCTTCCAGAACACTCATATCCCTGATCCCGATAAGGCTCATATGAAGAGTACGGGGAATGGGAGTGGCTGTCAGAGTCAGTACATCTACATCTTTTTTCAGCTGTTTGATCTTCTCTTTATGGGTTACGCCGAAACGCTGCTCCTCATCTATGATCAGCAGTCCCAGATTCTTAAACTGCACGTCCTTCGACAGGATCCTGTGGGTTCCGATGATCACATCCACCTGACCTTTTTTCAGATCCTCGATGGCCTTTTTCTGCTGGGCAGGAGTGCGGAAACGGCAGAGAAGTTCCACACGTACCGGAAATTCCTTCATCCTCTGGGAAAATGTATTATAAATCTGCTGCGCCAGAATGGTAGTAGGGGCAAGATATGCCACCTGTCTGCTCTCCTGCACAGCTTTAAATGCAGCACGCAGAGCTACTTCCGTTTTTCCGTATCCCACATCTCCGCAGATCAGACGGTCCATGATCTTCGTACTCTCCATATCCCTCTTGGCATCCTCGATGGCACTGAGCTGATCCTCTGTTTCCTCATATGGGAACATTTCCTCGAACTCCTTCTGCCATACCGTATCCGGTCCGCAGACATATCCCTCTTTCTCCTGCCTTGCGGCATAAAGTTCCACCAGGTCCTTCGCAATATTCTTTACCGCTCCCCGGACTTTGCTTTTGGTCTTGTTCCATTCCTGGGTGCCCAGTTTATTCAGCTTCGGTGGCTTCGCTGTATCTGCACCGGAATATTTCTGGAGGGAATCCAGCTGCGTAGCCAGGATATAAAGATTGCTTCCACCCTTGTATTCAATCTTGATGTAATCTTTGACGATCCTGTCCACTTCCACTTTCTCAATGCCCCGGTAGATTCCCAGTCCATGCTTCTCATGGACAACGAAATCTCCAATGGACAACTCTGCGAAGTCCTGGATCCGTTTGCCGTTATAATTCTTTTTCTTCTTTCTCTTCTGCTCCTGACCGAAAATGTCGGATTCTGTCATCACCGCAAATTTGATCAGCGGATATTCGAAGCCTTTTTTCGCATGACCGTAAACCACCATGATCTCTCCGGGCTGGATCTCTCTGTCATAATCCTGTCCGTAGAAAGCATTCAGCCCCTCTTCCCTGAAATCTCCGGCCAGACGTTCTGCCCTGGTACGGGAACCAGACAGCAGCGCAATACGGTATCCCTGTTTCTTATACTGAAGAAGATCCTTTACCAGAAGTTCGAAACTGCTGTTATAGGAACTGACGGATTTTACCTCCAGATAAAATTTGTCCCGGATCTTCCAGCCGGACTGTCGTGGTTCCAGAGCACAGAGAGAAATACAGTTTCTCCTGTTCAGTTCTTTCTGAAGCTGCTCGAAAGAACAGATCCAGTTCTCAGGCAGATTCTGCCCGCCTTTCTCCTCCCTGTGCTGGCGGCTCTGACGGTATTCCTCTTCTACAGCTTCCCCTTTCTCAGTGAGATGGTTCGGCTCATCCAGAAACACCATGGTATCCTCCTGGGGAAAATAATTCAGGAAAGACACCCCTTTTTCTCCGGTGTATTCCACTGCCGGATAAATGGTGATCTCATCCAGGTTTTCCAGGGAACGCTGGCTCTCTGCGTCGAAACTTCGGATAGAATCGATCTCATCTCCCCACAGTTCGATCCTCCAGGGATTCTCTTCTGTAAGACAGTAAACATCTATAATGCCGCCTCTGATGGAAAACTGTCCCGGCATTTCCACCTGTCCCACACGTTCATAGCCCAGGCTTACCAGTGCACTTTTCAGTTTCTCAATATCCACAGTGCTGTCACTTTCATAGTGGATCAGCTTCTCCCCGATCTTCTCCAACGGCTCCAGATAATCCATGCATCCGTCAATGCTGGTGACCACTGTCAGATCTTTTTCCTCCAGAAGTGCCCTGATTACTTTCATCCTCTGACGGATCAGAAGATTCCCATGAATATCCGCCTGGAAAAACAGCAGATCCTTCGCAGGATAGGAATATACCTTTTTATCATAGAAGCGATAATCCTCATAGATTTCTCTGGCTCTGCGTTCATCTTCCGCCAGGATCAGACGACGGGAAGCTGTTTGTCCAAGTCCGTAGATCAGATGGGCTTTCTGAGATTCCAGACATCCTGAAACCTGAAGGATCCCTTTATTTTTTTTACTCTTTTCACATATCTGTTCATATTCTGCAAGACCCTGCAGCGGTGCCAAAAAACCTTTCATATCAACCTCTCTGTTTCAACCTTTCTGATGGCAAAAAAGCGGTATCTGTTTCAACATAATGTTTCATGACAGTTACCGCTTCTCTCCCCTGTACGATTTCTTTTATATGACTTATTTCTGTCCGGCTGTTCTTCCATGCCCTCCGGCATGTTTTATTTCTGTACAGGTACTTTTCTGTTGTATTCGTTCATGGCTGCATCTGCGCCCTGTTCAATCATGATATCCACAGCTTTCGCTGCTTTCCCGATGGCTTCATCCACAAGTTTACGATCCTCTGTGGAAAATCTGCCAAGTACATGATCTGCCAGATCCCATCCTTTCGGCTTAGCACCTACGCCCACTTTGATACGGAGGAATTTCTCAGTTCCAAGCTGACGGATAATGTCTTTGATACCATTGTGTCCGCCTGCGCTTCCCTGCTTACGGATGCGAAGCTGACCCGGATCCAGGTCAATATCGTCGTAAATCACGATCAGTTCTGTTTCCGGATCGATCTTGAAATAATTGACCATATCCCGGATGGGACCGCCGCTTAAGTTCATAAAGGAGAGGGGTTTCATCAGAATGACTTTCTCTCCTCCGATCATGGTCTTTCCATACATGGCATTGAACTTCACGCCACCCTGGGGAACTTTATATTCCTCTATCAGATAATCTATTGTATCGAAACCCATGTTATGACGGGTCGCTTCATACTGCTTCCCCGGGTTTCCCAAACCTGCTACTAAATACATATTGTCTCTCCGTCCACTGCTGCCATACCAGGCAATCAGTTAAAGTATACCATTTCATCTTTCAGTGGTTCACATGGTGTTGCCTCACTTGCATAAAGCACAATGCCCTCATCCTGATATTCTGTACGGTACTCAAAAGCAACTTTCGCAGTCACATCTACCCAGCTTCCTTCTTTGATATGAGATGCATTGTCACTTCTGCAGATATATCCCAGGAATGTGGTGTCATCTGCACAGCAGGTCATTGCCACACGGCCCGGAACAAAGAATTTGCTTCCCATTCCGCGTGGTTTCATAACGCGGCCCTTGAAATTGACAGTTTTGCCCGCATATTTGTCCGGGTGGTCCATCGCATCCACAAACCAGATGCCGTAATCTTCCGGCGCGATCTGAATGACCGGTGCATCAATGTCAAAGGGCATTTCATCCTGGAAAATGTCGTCCAGTTCACCCTCTTCATCCTCAAAGATGACCTCTGCACCCTGGTTTGCTACTTTAATTCCACGTCTGTATGCAGGAAGGGGATCTCCCTCTTTGCAGCGGTTAAAGACTACCATGTCTGTATTCTTTATCATGTCCATAAACTGTGATTTCATGTTTGCCATATAGACCTGATAAGTAGTGGCATCTACACAGGTGATCTGCTGTTCAACACCCCAGCCTTCCGGCAGTTCCATCTCTTCGAACTTGCTTACCAGCCACATACCATTATACTCGATCACAACACGCTCCGGCTGATGGATGATATCCATAGCAGCCAGGCGCTGAGGCGTAAGATCTTCCTCATCCTCGATCACTTCCACAACTGTGTTTGTGAATTTCAGTTTATCCATGTCATATTCTTCTTCACCTTCTTCGCAAAGAATGAGCAGAGTTTTTCCATCAATGGAAAAATAGTCCTGCTGCAGTGTGAAGTTCAGGAAAGTGGTCTTGCCGCTTTCCAGGAAACCTGTTATCAAATAAATGGGAACTCTGATATCATCCATAAATTTTCATTCCTTTACAGCTTTTATTTTATATAATGTCAGGATTGTCAGGCCAGTCCGAAAAGTTCAGCCAGCTTGTCTTCTTTCAGCTTGGAACCGATCACGCACAGACGGCCTGTATATTCCGGTGCACCTTCACGGATCTCTGTTTCTTCCGGAACCATGTCAAAGTAGATCCATGTTCCGTCTTCTGCAGGAAGCATACCCTTGGCACGAAGGATGATACCATAATCCTCAGAGGCAGAAAGAGCTTCCAGTTTCTTCTCCAGATCTTCTCTGGTGTATTTCTTAATTGTCTCACGGCCCCAGCTTGTGAATACCTCATCTGCATGATGATGGTGATGATCATGGTGGTCATGTCCACAGCCGCATTCATGATCGTGATGATGTTCATGGTCATGATCGTGTCCACAGCCACATTCGTCATGGTCGTGGCCGTGATGATGCTCATGTTCTTCATGATCGTGATCGTGTCCGCAGCCACATTCGTCATGGTCGTGGTCATGGTGATGTTCGTGCTCTTCGTGATCATGATGGTGCTCATGCTCTTCATGGTCATGGTGATGGTGTTCTCCATGCTCGTGTACATGTCCGCACTCCGGGCAAACCTCTTCTTCTGCCATCAGCTCATCAGCCAGAGATACCGGTTTCTCCATAACTTCCAGGATCTTCTTACCATCCAGTTTCTCGATCGGGGTAGTGATGATGGCTGCTTTCTCATTCATGCCACGGAGAAGTTCCATTGCCTGCTGTACTTTCTTCTCATCTACAATATCTGTACGGCTCATGATGATCGCTCCGGCATATTCTACCTGGTTGTTAAAGAACTCACCGAAGTTTCTCATATACATCTTGCATTTCTTCGCATCCACTACAGTTGTGTAACTGTTCAGCACGATATCCACATCTTCCTGAACGCCCTGTACTGCTTTGATCACATCAGAAAGTTTACCTACGCCTGACGGCTCGATCAGGATTCTGTCCGGATGATATTTGTCCACAACTTCCTTCAGGGAAGTACCGAAGTCACCTACCAGAGAGCAACAGATACATCCGGAGTTCATCTCACGGATCTCAATTCCTGCTTCTTTCAGGAAACCGCCGTCAATACCGATCTCACCGAATTCATTCTCGATCAATACCACCTGCTCATCACCAAATGCTTCTTTCAGAAGTTTCTTGATCAGTGTAGTTTTACCTGCACCCAGAAAACCGGAAATAATATCAATTTTTGTAGCCATAATCTATTTCTCCTTTTTCTCTACGTCAAATAAGGGGACATGACTATATCATGCCCCCAAATGTATTTCAATGATCAACCGTTGATCATGAAGCTCATTAATTTATCGATGTCTTCTTTCTCATATGCAACGATCTCAAGTTCCGGAATCTCTCCACCTGAGAAGATGTTTGCCAGAGATACATACTGGGATAATTTGGATTTAAGGTTCAGTCTGTCGCCTTCGCCTGTAACTAATTCTACTCTGCCTTCGCAACTGTCTACTACGTTAAAAAATTTCTCGATATCTTTAATGTTGGATACTTTCATGTCTGTTCTCCTTTCAACATGCACTTTTCATTCATCTCGTTGTTTTCGCGCTCATTATAACGCAATTCATATGAAAAAGCAATTATTTATTTTGCACGAATTTTATGCATTATTCATACTTCCGTACGGCGTTTCGCAAATAACTCCGGGTTTTTCCCGTCTGTTAATATACAAATACAGCAACTCCGTAAGCAGGAATGGGATATGCAAAAGAATATGGGCGGTTGTCGCATTCCTGTTTTGCTGCTTTAAATGTTTTCGGCTGTATCAGTCCGTGCTCATCCATGATCAGCTTGTACTGCTTCTGTTTCGGAACACCTACTCTGTAATCCGGACGGTCTACAGGTGTGAAGTTTACCACATAGAGGATGTTGTTTCTCTTAGTAGGTGATTTCCTTATGAAGCTGAAAATACTTCTGTCTCCGTCATTGGCATTGATCCACTCGAAGCTCTCAGGATCATTGTCTGTGGCATATAATGCAGGATATTTCTTATAAATAGTAAGAAGATCTTTCACATAATTCCGGAGATCCTGGTGGGGCTGTTCCTGCAGAAGGAACCAGTCAAGTTCTCTCTCCTCGCTCCATTCACGAAGCTGTCCGAATTCCTGTCCCATGAACAGGAGCTTTTTGCCCGGATGGCAGGTCATGAAGGAATATGCTGCCTTCAGATTCTTATATTTATCCGGCATCTCGCCCGGCATCTTCTCCAGCATGGAACATTTCAGATGCACCACTTCATCATGGGAAAGAACCAGCACATATCTCTCACTGTAAGCATAGGTCATGGAGAAAGTCATCTTATTATGGTTGAACTTACGGAAATACGGGTCAAGCTTCATGTATTCCAGGAAATCATTCATCCATCCCATGTTCCACTTCAGACTGAATCCAAGTCCATCCTTCTCTGCATCACCTGTAACCATAGGCCATGCAGTGGATTCTTCAGCGATCATAACTGTTCCGTGATTTCTACCAAGAACTACTGTATTCAGATGTTTAAAGAACTCAATCGCTTCCAGGTTCTTATTTCCACCGTATTTATTGGCTACCCATTCTCCGTCTTTCTTACCGTAATCCAGATAAAGCATGGAAGCCACTGCATCTACACGAAGACCATCTACATGGCACTCTTCCACCCAGTAAAGGGCATTGGCGATCAGGAAATTCTTCACTTCCGGGCGGCCGTAATTATAGATCTTCGTTCCCCAGTCAGGATGTTCTCCCTGTCTCGGGTCTGCATGTTCATAAACAGCTGTTCCGTCAAAGTTCACCAATCCATGGGCATCCTTCGGAAAATGGGCCGGTACCCAGTCCAGGATAACACCGATCTTATGCTGATGGAAATAATCGATCATATATTTGAAATCCTGCGGTGTTCCATAGCGTGAAGTTGGTGCATAATATCCGGTTACCTGATATCCCCAGGAGCCGTCGAAAGGATGCTCTGCGATCCCCATAAGTTCTACATGGGTGTATCCCATTTCTTTCATATAGTCAGTAAGGGAATGGGCAAGTTCCCGGTAATTGTAGAATCCTTCTTCGTTATCTTCTGACCATGAGTGTTTCTTCCAGGAACCCGGATGT
>OLOR01002991.1_pt1 | contig 12429 bp, 4 predicted proteins | sample 1672521 | NCBI WGS metagenome assembly OLOR01 (sample SAMEA3136695, study PRJEB25190) | human gut metagenome | biome: human gut; feature: human-associated habitat; material: faeces | place: Austria | collected 2013
TGCCCACGCGCGGCGATTCCGGCCCGGGGGCGCTGGCCTTTGCCGCGGGCTTTACCGTAATGATGATCCTGGACGTGGCGCTGGGGTAGGGAGGAGGGTTGACAACGGCCAATTCCTGTAATATAATGTCGCTGACAAGTAAATAAACAGTCTGTTGATCCAATGTCGCCGGCGGCCGTACAGCCCACCACGGGCCAGGCGTCGGCATAGAAGGAAAGGGGTAGCCAAACCCCGCACGACCGGTACTGTGAGCGCAAGGATGCACCGAAGCGGCGAGAGCCGCCGGGACGAAAGTCCGCCATTGTGGGTAAGCCCATGAGAAGGTAGGCTGCAAACGAGGTGGGATGGCTGTCCCCCGCGGCGCGAGCCAGGAGAATTGCATTGTGTAGGACAAAGTTGCAGCGGGCGCGCTCTCCGTGTGCGGGAACCTTGTACCACCATGTAGATGTACCACGCTGGCCTCCTGAACGGGAGGTCGGTGTTTTTTGCGCCGCCTTTTTCGCGGCCGGCCCTTTTGGGCGGGCGGCGGGGGCGGCGACGTCTTTCCGTGGTGCAGGGGTCGTATCTATTGCGTTCGCTGTCCGGCTTTGCGCCGGGCAGCGTTTCATTTTCGCGGGACAGAGTGCACTCTGTCCCATTTTTCATGCCCTGCATGAAAAATATTTCCCTTGCCAGGCTGACACGCTGCCATACACAGCGAAGCGGTGCGGAAAACTCGACTGTCAAGCTGAGGCGCCGTGCGCTTTCCATCTGACCGTGAAACTGTGCAGACGAGTCCCCTTTGTCAAGCTGAGGCGGCCAATGGCCGCGTGCTTTTCCATAAGTGGGGCGGGGATGTTGCCGCATCCCCGCCCACCCCCTCACGTCGACAAAAAATTTACATATACATAAAGGAGAAAGAGACATGAAGAAGAGAGTCATAAGCTGGCTGCTGACCGTCGTGATGGTCGTCAGCCTGCTGCCCACCTCCGTGTTGGCCGACACGCTGGCCGCGGATCAGGAGCAGCAGACCCAGCAGGAACAGATAGCTCCGGTGGACACGGAGAACACCGTCCCTGCCGGGAATGAGGAGACGCAGGAGCAGCAGGAGCCTGCTCCGGAAACGCCTGCGCCCCAAATGACCCGCAGCGGCGGCGCGGCGCTGGCGCTGGCGGAAGGAACTGTCAGCTCCGCGAAGGAGTTTGCGGCGATGGACGCCAGCGGCAGCTATACGCTGACGAAGGATATCATTGTCACTGAGCCGTATGCCTACGACTTTATCGGCACCTTTGACGGCAACGGCCACACCGTGACGCTGGATATCACCGCTTCTACGGCCAATGTCGGCCTGTTCAGCAAACTGGCGGGCGGCGCCGTGGTGAAGAATGTGATCACCGCAGGCAGTATTTCCGGCAAAGTAAACAATGTGGGTGGTATCGCGGGTACTGCGGATGGCAATGTAACTATTGAGAACTGCAAAAATACAGCGAGCATCAAGGGGGGAAAAGGTGCTGGTGGTATTCTTGGCTATAGTGAACCCGGCAGTGGCTTTGTTACGATTTCTTCCTGCGCGAATATGGGAAGTGTGAGTGGTACAAGAAAGCAAGTTGGCGGCATTGCAGGAAATGTTGTAGGAACTCACATAATAAGGAATTGCTATAATCAGGGGGATATAAGTGATGGCGCAGGCATACTCGGTAGAGGAACGAAGGGCGTTCTGGTGGAGAACTGCTATACTGTTGGTTCCGTTGAAACGAACGGTGCAATAATAGCGGTATCATCCAGTTCCTATTCTTCGGACGAGCCATGCCGTATTGTTAACTGCTATGCGCCGAGTGAAACCGTAACGGCGCTGGTACCGTCAACTGTTAAGATTAGCAACTCTGGTACCAAATCCTCCGCCGAGATGCAGTCTGCGGAGTTTGCCGCCACCCTTGGCAGCGCATTCCAGTACAATGGGGGCGGCTATCCTACGCTGAAGGACCCGGAGCCAGTGGTGGAAAAGAACGTCGTGTCTATTTCCGTAAAGTCGGCTAAAACGACGTGCTATACCGGCGATGAACTGGAGCTCAGTGTTACAGTTACCTATGACGATAACAGTAGCGAGGTCATCACCAAGGGTTTCACGGTGGAGGGATTTGACAACACCGCGCCGGGAAAGCAGACGGTGACTGTGACCTACAAGGAAAAAACGGATTCCATTGAGATCGAGGTCATTAAGAAGCCTGAGTTTGATGACTTCTTCGCTGGTATTGTTAACAGTGTTGAGGTGACGAATGATGCCACCTATCCTTATGTGGTGGACATGACCGACAGCGACGGCCTTTGCCTGCGCTCCAGCAATCCGGTTCAAGGAAATACAAGCAGTACATCTACGATTACGCTGAAGGCAAAGGCCAATGTGACGCTTAGCTTTAAGTATTGGGGCTGCAATTATGATTCTTCTTACGCAGCTCTTACGATCGTAAAAAACAACAGCTATAATCCAGAGATGCGGTCATGGGGGAGTACTCAGTGGAAGGACTTTACCATTGATCTGAAAAAGGGCGATACGCTGAGACTGAATCTTATAAAGACGTATGTCTCAGGTGATTACTATGTCAAGCTCAAGGATTTCACAGTTTCGTCCCTGTATGAGGTGAAGTTGACAGCGGAGCCTGAAGAGGCTGATGCGGTCGTTGCACTGAAGGACAGCACAGGCGCAGAACTTAAAGGTACGAATGGTGTATACATCGTTTCTGCAGGTGAGTATACCTACACGGTGTCGGCTTATGGGTATGACACTGTTACGGAAACGATCAATGTTGCTGCAGATGTGGCAAAGACGGTGCCGCTGACCAAATCTGCGGCCTATTCCGTGGCGTTTGATATCTCGCGCCCCGCAGGGATCACGGCGGATCCGACAGTGACCGTCAAAACCAACGGTAAGGCGGTATATACCGGTGATGGTACAGGCTGCAGTCTGTCCAATGGCAGCTACGCTTATACAGTTGCCTGCGATGGCTGCGATAATGCCGGCGGTATATTCTCTGTGAATGGCGATAAGGTGAATATCACAGTGACGCTGGCAAAAAAGGCGATATTTGAGGATTTCTTTGCCAATTGCCAGGGTATTACCGTCAGCGGTGACAAGGGGAAATTTACCATAGAGGGTGCTGGCAAGGACTCCTATCTCAAGACCACAGAAACGACCACACTGGCTCTCACAGCTACAAAGAATGTGAAGCTGTCGTTCAGCTATATCGCCAATGCGGCAGGGTATGTGGAAGGCGACTGGTATTATGATGAGCCGGATGAATACTATTATTTCACCATAAAGAAGAACAGTACACAAGTCAAGCGTGCTTACAGCGAAACTTCTTGGAAAGATTTTTCAGTGGAGCTTACGCAGGGTGATGTGCTGACCATTAGTTATGATGGTTATACCAGTTACTATTACGCAGCCCTGAAGAATTTTGCAGCAGTTCCGTTCTATACCCTCACCCTTAATACTCCCGACGGTGCAACGGTGGTGCTGAAGGACCGTAGCGGCGCAGAGATCACCGGCAAAAACGGCGCATACACCGTTGCCGCCGGTACCTATGCCTACACCGTCAGCAAGTTCGGCTACGAGACCGAGACGGGGAGCATCACCGTTAATGCCGATGTGAACAAGACCGTCACGCTGAGCGAACTTGCCTCCTGCACCCTGACCTTTGCCGTAACTCCGGCGGAAAACGCTAAGGTGACCGTAACCCACCCCGTGGGCGGCACGATCGCAGCAGACGAGAACGGCGCATACATCGTCTACCTCGGCGAGACGTATGCCTATACCGCCGCCAAGGCGGACTATATCACGGTCAGCGGCAGCTTTACCGCTGCCAAAAACGACACCATCAAGGTAACATTGACCTATGCCGGTGCGGGCTGGGACGGCACGACCAAGACCGCGCCCAAAACAGAAAACGGTGTCTATCAGATCGGCACCGCCGCGGAACTGGCATGGTTTGCCGATGCGGTCAACGGCGGGCAGACCACCATCAGCGGCAAGCTCACCGCCAACATCAACCTCAACGGCAAGACCTGGACGGCTATCGGTACCGACAGTAATAAGTTTGCCGGCACCTTGGACGGCGATAGTCACACCGTTAGTGGTTTGGCAGGAACTGGCGGATTAGTCTATTATTTGAGCGCCAATGGAACTGTCAAGAGTTTGTGTGTGGATTGCGCCATTGACGGTACAAGTAATGTCGGAGGTATTGCGGATAAGAGTGAAGGCCGGATTGAAAACTGCCTCGTCAGTGGTTACATCAAAGGCGGCAATGACACGATCTTTGGTGTTGGCGGTATTGTTGGTCATGGTGTGGCAGGCAATGTCATTAGTGGCTGCGTGAGCACAGCGGATATTCTGTTCAAGTACTCCCGGTATGCGGTGCAAAATGGCGCGGGAGGTATCGTGGGTTATACTTACGGTACCGTAGAGAACTGCTATTTTGCGGGGAACGTCCACACTAACGCAAAGAGTGTTAGCGCTGGCGGATTTGGCGGACTTGTCGGCTGTGCGCGCAGTAATGCTGTTATGAAAGACTGCTACACTGTAGGTGCTGTCACCGGTCCGGAAAGCAGCTTCGGTGCGGTGGTAGGCAAGGTGAACTCCGGCGCCGCCATCACCAACTGCGCTTATCTGGACACCGTCGCACCACAGGCCGCGGCGGATGGCACCACCAGCGGTATGACTGCCCGCACCGCGGACTATATGCGCACCCCAGAATTTGCGGCGGATGTGGGGATGCACCTTGACAGCGGCAACAGCAACGGCGGCTTCCCGGTGCTGCCCTGGCAGGGCGGCACCCCCGTGGATAATGCCGACCTCAAGGCCGCTGCCGACGCCGCAAGCGCCCTGCAGCTTCGCGGCATGAGCGCCGCCGACGCCGCCAAGAAAGCCAAGGCCGACTGGTACGCCGAGACTGTGCTGGGACTCTATGAACTTACGGACGGTAACTATAATAAGGCCGACCTCTGCGAGAAATACGGTATCGAAGAGCCCGGCGAAGCGGTCACGGACCTGCACGACTACTTCCTGAACGCCCTGCAAAAGCACTTCTATAAGGAACTGGGGCTCGATGCCGAGAATGCAGACCTTCTGAAGGCCGATGCCACCGGCGTCTATCAGCTCCGCGGCCTTACCCCGGTGAGCAGCGACCCGGAGGAGGAAGAGGAGACCGCGCAGACCTATACCGGCTTCCTGACCCTGCCCGCGAGCGTCACCGTTCCCGTGGAGGGCAGTGGAGAGAAGACCGTTTCCCTCACATGGACGGCGGATAACGCTCTGGTGAACACCGCCACCGTCGCGCTCACCGCGCCTGCGGCGGATAAGGTCACGGTGACCCTCACCGCCACTCTCCAAAGCGGCGCTGCTACGAAGGTCAAGACCTTCACGCTGTGCCTCTGGTCCGAGAAGGCGGAAAAGGCGCAGACGCTGGAGGACATTGCCGCCGAGTTCACGCGCAAGAATACCGCCGTGCAGCCTCTGGAAGGCGTGGGGCTCTATGATGAAACCAACATCACCCAAGCCTTCCGCCGTCTGCTGGCAGAGCAGGGCTATGCGGATGTGGCGGACAACTCCGAGATCACCTATGTCAACGGCAGCGCCAAGGCCAACGGCTTTGACGGTACCAAGGTACAGTACATTGCCGACAACGGCAAAATCACCTACTTCACCGGCGACGGCACCGCCCGCCAGACCGTGCAGTACACGGGGTTGAAGTTCAACATCACCTATGCCGGGGTCACCAAGGAGATCACCCTCCGTGCCACCGTGGGGCGCAGCGCCGACGCGGTGCAGAAACTGCTGGAGAGCGCCGCCGGGTCCCTGAACTGGGAACTCATCCGCGGCGAGAATACCAACGGGGCCACCCAAAGCGAGGTGGCGGGCTGGACGCTCTACACCGTGAACGACCGCATCACCTCCAACCTCACGCTTCCCTCCAGCATTGCGGGGCGCTATGATGTGAAGGTGCAGTGGGGCACCCGGAACACCGAGTGGCTCTACATCACTAACGGCACCAACGGCACCGGCGTGGGCACCGTCAACCGCCCCCTGCAGCCCGCAGACGGCACGGCGCTGCCCGAGAAGGCCGGCAAGTTCCGGCTGATCGCCCGCGTGACCTATGACGCCTTCGATGACTACACGCTGGCGCACATCACCGGCGACAACGGCGTGGAGGTCTATGCCGATGTGTTCTTTGACGCCACCGTTGCGCCCTTCGACAGCAGCGTGACCAGCGAGATGCAAAACGCTCTGGCGGAGAAGTATCAGGGGCTCCTGCGTGACTTTGTGGACAAGACAAAGCCCGTGGACACGACTGCCGTCAGCGACGATATGCAGATGCCCAGACCCGCTCTTCTGGAGCAGGAGGACATCATGACCGACAGTTATAACCAGAAGGTCACGATGGTGAGCCTCACCCCGGATGTGCTGGACTTCAACGGGTATCACGCCATGGTCTACCGCCCGCTGCCCGGTGAGGAAGCGGCAGAGGCCAGATACGTGGTCACTATCACCACCCGCAGCTCTGGCCTTCTGCTGGCGCGGCAGGAGTTCAGCTTCACCATTCAGCCTTTTACCCAGCAGGAGTTGGATGACGCTGCCGACTTTATGACGGCGGCGCTGACCGAGAACGCCTACTGGGACGGTATCAAGAACGAGAATACGGATAAGACCAAGGTCACCTCCGACCTGTACCCCTTCGCAGAGATCTGCAAAAACGAGGACGGCACGCTGAAATACGTCCGCGGCACGGTGAATATGACCTTCGACGGCATCGAGGCCGACGATATCCCTGGCTGGCTCGATACGGAGAAATACCGCTGCTTCCGATCCTCCCGACCCTCCGTCATCGAGAATGAGCTGCTGCGTGTGCACCAGCCGGAGTACAATACGACAGTTACGCTGGACAGTGTCCTGACCTACACCAAGTACGCCCAGTATTGGGAAAAGTTCGGTATCAACGGCACCGAGGAGAGCAAGGAACGCTACAAGGACTTTGCCCAATTCTACAAGCAGCCCATCCACATCGACCTGACGGTGATCGGCGAGAAGAACGCCGCTGACCCCAACGAAAATCAGACCCTCACCGTGAAGGTCAAGGTGGATGGCTACAACAAGAACGGCCATACCTTCACGGAAATCCCCGACTTTACCTTCACCGGCAAGGTCAACGAGGATCCCACCGCTTGGGACGCTGTGAAGGCGTGCCTTGACAGTGCCAAGTACACCTATACCGGCAGCGGCACCTACATCAAGAGCATCACCGATGCGGCGGGCAACACCCTCAAGGAGAAGGGCGACGGCAAGTCCTCCGGCTGGATGTTCGGCATCGCCGTCAAGGGCGGCAACGAGACTCTGCCCAAGACCACGCTGGACAACACCTATCTCAAGGACGGCGACACCCTGCGCCTGTTCTTTACCGACACCTATATCCCGCTGGATCCGACGGATCCCGCCGTGCCCGGTGCGGAAGTGCCCGGCTTCGATGAGGCGTATGCCGGCGCCAAGGCGTATATCCAAAGTGCGGTGAGCGCCCCGGTCGTCAGCTATCTCTTCGGCGAATGGGCGGTACTGGGACAGGCTCGCGCCAAAGTGCCCCTGTCCGAGGCATATATCGCGGCCTATTATGAGAAGGTCGTGGCCTATGTGCAGAAGAATATGGGCGCGGACGGCGTTCTTGTCGATCCCGAGAGCCGTAACCCCACCGTCACCGACAACGAGCGTATCATTCTGGCCCTTACCGCCATCGGCAAGGACCCCGCCAACGTGGGCGGCAAAAACCTGCTGACGGCGCTGCAGGACAAGGATATCATGAAGGTCACCGATACCAGTAAAACGGATATCAACGGCCTCGTCATGGGTCTGCTGGCGCTCAACAGTCGCAATTACACCTCCGACACCTCCTGGCTGGTGCAGGCTGTTCTTGAACAGCAGAACAAAGACGGCAGCTGGAGCGCCAGCGCCGACACAAAACCCGTCGGCGACGTGGACATGACCGCCATGGCGCTGCAGGCGCTGGCACCCTACCATAAGAACGGCGGCAATGAAACCGTGAACACCGCCGTGGAGAAAGCCCTCAACTGGCTCTCCGGCAAGTATCGAAGCGGCTACGACTCCTCCGAGAGCTGCGCGCAGGTGGTCATCGCCCTTTCCGCCCTGAATTTGGATGCCAACACGGACGCGCGCTTTACCAAGACCGTGGAGGGGAAGACCCTGAGCGTGCTGGGGAACCTCCTGCAGTACCGCGTGGCGGAGAACGGCGGCTTTAAGCATCAGTTCGCAGACAAGGCCGTCAACGAGATGGCCACGGAGCAGGCGCTTTGCGCCATGGCCGCCTATGCGCGCTTTACCGAGAAGGCCAACGCCCTCTACGATATGACCGACGCCGCCTGCGCCCATCGCTTCGGCGAGTGGAAAGTGACCGTGGCCGCCACCTGCACCAAGGACGGCGTCAGCCGCCGGATCTGCTCCATTTGCGGCGTCGTGGAGGAAAAGCCTGTTCCCGCGACGGGCCACAAGTTCAGCGCGTGGACGGTGACCAAGGCGGCCACCTGCACCGAAAGCGGTATCAGCACCCGTAAGTGCAGCGTTTGCGGCACGGAGGAGACGATGATCGTCCCGTCTCTGGGGCACAGCATGACTGCCACGGCGGGCAAGGCTGCTACCTGCACCGAGGCAGGCAACAGTGCCTATTGGACCTGCTCTCGCTGCCACAAGTTCTTCAGCGATGCGGCGGGCAAGACCGAGATCGCCAAGGACAGCTGGGTCATCGCGGCCCTGGGCCACGATGAGGCCACCCGTGCGGCGGTGGCGGCCACCTGCTACGCCTCCGGCCATGAGGCGGATACCTACTGCAAGCGCTGCGGCATTGTCATCACAGCTGGCGCGACCATTCCCGCCACCGGCAAGCACACCTACGTCAACGGCGTCTGCACCGTCTGCGGCGTCAAGAACCCGATGGCCAACGTCAAAGGCGATGACATCAAGGTGGACAGCAAAGACAACAAGACCGCCGCGGGCGACGGCTTGGTCATCAAGGCCGATGATACCATCACCGGGGAGGTGCTGGCGGACATCAAGGCAGCAGTGAGCGACGGTGCGATCACCGTGACCGTGACGGATACGCTCCAGCTCACCAACGAGCAGAAGGCCGCCGACGGCGGCAAGAGCGCCCTGACCGAGGCGGCCAAGACGGCCGGTGACGAGGTTAAGAAGGAGCTGAACAAGCTGGCCGAGAAGCTGGACGCCCTGCGCGGCGACAAATCCCGCAAGAACGCGCAGTTGGAGAAGGTCGTAGACGTGACTGTGGCGCTGGTCAAGACGGAAGGGAACGAGATCAAGACCGTGGCGCAGCTTATCGAGCTGCCCCACAGCGTCACCGTGACCATCCCCATCACCGACGAGCTGTACGCGGCCCTTCAGGGCAAGCGCGTCTGCGTGGTGCGCAGCCACACGGATAGCAGCGGCAATGTGACCACTGCCGAGCTGTCCGCTACGCTGGGCGGCACCAAGGGCAATTATGTCCTGACCTTCCAGACGGACAAGGCCTCCGCGTTCGCTATCGTCTCCTATGAGACGGTGTCCTCCGGGTACTACTACGGCGGAAGCGGTACGGCCGACAGCGGCAAGAAGGACTCCGCCAATACGGCGGACGACAGTCAGATGGTGCTGTGGCTGGGCAGCGCGGTCCTGGCGGCGGCAGCCGTTGTGGTGCTGACCTATAAGAAAAAGCGCGCATCCAAGTAACAACAGAAAAGCCAACGCAGGGGCGCGAAAGCGCCTCTGCGTATGGCGCTTTTATGAGGAATGAGAGATATGAAGAAAAACCACCGATTTTGGCTGTTGGCGCTGGCGCTGTCCCTGCTGCTGACCTGCGCCGCCTGCGGAAAAAAGACCGTATCGTACGCCCCCGGCAACATTCCCACGGCAACGCAGGAGCAGACCGCGGACACCAGGAAGAACGACACAGCTGAAACGGGCACCACCAAGGCTGACGGCAAGCAGGACGCGGCAAAGACTGAGGATAAGACCGCGGACGATAAGAAGCCTGACAAGCAGAAGTCGGCTGATGATGCCAAAAAGGCCGAGGAGGACGCCAAAAAGCAGGAGGATACCAAAAAGCAGGAGGAAGCCAAGCGCCTGGAGGAGCAGAAGCGGCTGGAAGAAGAGAAGAAACAGCAGGAACAGGAGCAGCCTTCTGCGCCGGACCCGGACCCTGCGCCTGCACCTGACCCTGCGCCGGCGGCGTCCGTATCGCTGTACATCTCCTGTGCCACGGTGCTCAATAATATGGACAAGTGCTCCGACGGCGTGAAGGATATCATTCCCGCCGACGGCGTGATCCTGTCCACCACGGTGACCATCACCGAGGGTGAGTCTGTCATGTCCGTACTGAAGCGGGCCTGCGGTGACGCGGGTATCCCGGTGAGCTCCAGCGGCAACTATGTCAGGGGCATCAACGGCCTGTTCGAAAAAAATGTGGGCAGGAGCTCCGGCTGGATGTACTGCGTGGGGGGAACCTTCCCCAGCTATGGCGCGGACAGCTATACGCTCTCCGGCGGCGAGAACATCCAGTGGCTCTACACCTGTAATATGGGTGCAGACGTGGGCAATACCTACATGGGCTGACAAAAGGGTGGCTTTTGCCGCCCTTTTTCCGCACGCAGGATTGACGTATCCCCTGGCGGCAGGGTATAATTAAAAGGTTAAGACATCATGTATGCAGGAGGTGATCCCATGGACGATACGCTGCGCACTTGCCATCCGGCGGTGAGCTTTGCCTATTTCGCCCTGGTCATCGCCTGCGCGATGCTGCTGATGCACCCGGTGTGCCTGGTTCTGTCGACGCTGGGCGGCGGGTGGTATGTTGCCCGTCTGCTGGGCGGCAAGGGCCTGCGCCGCCACCTGCTGTGGCTGCTGCCTATGGCCCTTCTGGCGGCGGCGGTGAACCCCGCCTTTGTCCACCAGGGCGTCACCATTCTGGCCTACCTGCCCTCCGGTAATCCCCTGACGCTGGAGAGCCTGCTCTACGGTCTGGCCGCCGGCGCCATGCTCAGCGCCGTGGCGCTGTGGTTCGTCTGCGTCACCGATGTCATCACCTCGGACAAGGTGGTGTACCTCTTTGGCCGCGTCATCCCGGCGCTGTCCCTGCTGCTGAGCATGATCCTCCGCTTTGTGCCCCGCTTTGTCCGGCGGCTCCGCGCCGTGGCGCAGGCCCAGCGGCATCTGGGCCGTGATACCCAGACCGGCGCCCCGGCCCGGCGCGTCAGAAGCGCCCTTCGTGTGTTCTCCATCGTCGTCACCTGGAGCCTGGAAAGCGGGCTCATCACCGCCGATAGTATGCGCTGCCGGGGCTATGGCCTGCCGGGGAGGACATCCTTCTCCCTCTACCGCTTTGACCGGCGTGACGGTGCCGTCGCCCTCTGGCTGGCCTTCTGCGGCCTGTATCTGCTGGGCGGCGGTCTGGCCGGCGGCCTGCGCTTTCAGTATTACCCCATGCTGCTCAGCGGCCCCGTCACACCGCTGACGGTCAGCTTTTTCGCCGTTTACGGCCTGCTCTGCTTTACGCCGGTGCTGCTGGACGCCCTGTCCCGGCGCCGCTATCTCGTCCGGAAAGGAGGGACTCCTCGTGCCTGAACTGCTGCGTTTGGAGCATTTTGGCTTCACCTATCCCCAACAGCCCTGCCCCGCGCTGGCGGATGTGTCCCTCACGGTCCGTCAGGGCGAGTTCTGGGTCCTCTGCGGCGCCTCCGGCTGCGGCAAGACCACGCTTCTCCGCCAGCTGAAGCCCGCCCTGCGCCCCCACGGTGCGGCCGAGGGCCGTATCCTCTTCGACGGTCAGCCGCTGGATGACCTGCCGCCCCATCGGCAGGCCGCCGATATCGGCTTCGTCCTCCAGTCTCCGGAGGAGCAGACCGTCACCGACAAGGTCTGGCATGAGCTGGCCTTCGGACTGGAGAGCCTGGGCTGTGACACGCCCTCCATCCGTCGCCGCGTGGCGGAGATGGCCTCCTTCTTCGGCATCCAGGACTGGTTCCATAAGAAAGTGGACGAGCTCTCCGGCGGCCAGAAGCAGCTGCTGGCCCTGGCCTCGGTCATGGTGCTCCAGCCCCGTCTGCTGATACTGGACGAGCCCACCAGCCAGCTGGACCCCATTGCCGCCGCCGACTTTTTGCAGACTGTGGGCCGCCTGAACCGCGAGCTGGGCATCACCGTCCTCCTGACGGAGCACCGTCTCGAGGAGGCCTTGCCCCTGGCCACCCACGCCGCCGTGCTGGACGGCGGCCATCTCCTCTGTGCCGGCGCGCCGGAGGCGGTGTGCCGTTCCCTGCGGGGCCGCGGCCACGATATGTTCCTGGCCATGCCCGCCGCCGTCCGTATCTGGGCTGGGGTGGACAACGACGCGCCCTGCCCCATCACCG
>OLOR01003000.1_pt1 | contig 12397 bp, 9 predicted proteins | sample 1672521 | NCBI WGS metagenome assembly OLOR01 (sample SAMEA3136695, study PRJEB25190) | human gut metagenome | biome: human gut; feature: human-associated habitat; material: faeces | place: Austria | collected 2013
GATTTATATGGAACTTTTTAGTAAGTGTGGAAGTCTAATAATAAAGAGAAATTTATTAGCATGTTAAAAATAAAGAATAATATGTTAAAATATATTAAAAAGTGTTATTATAGAATAAAATGTAAAATAATAAAATTTACTGGAGGCAAATATGGGGAAAAATTTAAAAAAAATAATGGCTATTACCTTATCGTTTACATTAGCTGTTGGTATCACAGGGTGTTCAAAGGGGAGCGGAAAATCTTCAATGGGAAGATATGTTGAAGAAAGATATGAATCACCAACAAATGGATATGCTCAGAATCTAACAACATTAGAAGATGGAAGAATAGCAATGTTTGGTTATTCAGAAGAAACTTCTAAAGAAAGTGCTTTTATATCAGAAGATGGGGGACAAACTTGGACAAATGAATCTATAGAATTGCCGAAACAAGAAGGCAAGGAAACATATACAAATAATATTGGATATTTAAATGATGGAAGAATTTTAGTGTCTTATTATTTTGCTGATCCATATGTTGAACCATCAGAAGATGAAGGAGCGGTTGATGATTCATTATCTACTGAAGGTGAAGATAGTGAAATTATGAATGAGGGAGATTATAGCTATGAAGAGCCAGAATTTAAGTATGCAGTTATTGAAACTGATGGAACTATAACTGATATTGATTTAGATCTTGAATCATATAATGATGGTGAAGAGTCATGGGGATATAATACTTTTAAATGTGCACCTAATGGAGATGTATTTTTCTCAGCTGGTAGTAACAATGAGTTAGTTGTTCAATTTGATGGAGAAACATTTGAAGAAAAATATGTTTATGAAGGTAGCGATTATATAGATAATTTTGTATTTGTAGGAGATTCATTAATTACAACTTCATATGATGCAATTATTGAATATGATATTACAAATGGTAAAGAAAAAGGAAATTTAAAAGCTTTAGAAAAAGAGGCTTTAGGAGAAAATTCTAATTATTATCCGACTTTTGTTAATTCAGGAAGCAAAGATACACTTTACTATTATACGACTTTAGGCTTATATGCTTATGATATGAAAAGTGAAAAAGCAGATATGATTATAGATGGTGCAATTTCTACTTTTGGGGATAATGAAAGTCAATTAATGGGCTTTGTTGAAAAAGGTGAAAAAAATTTCTTAGCTGTATTTAGTGATTGGTCAAATAGTGGATTATCAGTTATTAATTATACTTATGATCCAGATATTCCTTCAGTTCCTGAAAATCAATTAGTTGTTTACTCATTATTAGAAAATTATACAATAAGACAAGCTATTTCAAGCTATGCTAAAGAACATCCAGATACATATGTTAAATATGAAATTGGATTAAATTATGGTGATGGGACAACTCAATCAGATGCACTTAAAACTTTAAATACAGAAATAATGGCTGGAAATGGTCCAGATGTCGTAATTTTAGATGGATTAACTGCAGAATCATATATAGAAAAAGGTTTATTAGAAGATATGAGTGATATAATAAATCCTTTAGTTGAAGATGGAACAATCTTTAAGAATATTGCTGATGCATATACTAATGATGGAAAGATATATCAAATACCAACATCTTTTAAATATCCAATATTACTAGGTAATAAGGAAGATATAGATTCGGTTTCAGATTTGAATTCATTAGTTGAATTAACTAAAAAACTATCTACACAAACAGATAAAAGGATATTTGAGAATTATTTTAGTCCGAGATCTTTAGTTTATTTATTATATTATTTATACGGTAATGATTGGTTAAATGATGATAATACAATAAATGAAGAAGCATTAAATAATTTCTTTACAAAAGCTAATGAAATGTATGGATATCTTCAAACTAATGAAGAAGCATATATGAAAACTATGGAAGATAAGTATTCACAATTAGAGGAATATAGTGAAGATTTTGATATGAGTGTTGATAGTGAAGAGTACATTGATGAAGATGTTGATGGAGAATATAGTGAAGAAGATTATGAGGATCTATATGCAGTATATGATTTACAGTATTATTTAAATCCAACTATTTATGCAGATTCATTCTTATTTGATAGATCATCATCATTAGCTATGGGTGGGCTTTCTGGAACTTATGATTATGGAACAATGGTTACTGTATTAAATAACTCTCCGGAAATTAGTTATAAAGTTTTAACTAGAGGAGAAGAAAATATATTTATTCCTTCTAACATAGTTGGAATTAATGCAAAAGGAAAAAATAAAGACCAAGCAAAAGAAATAGTAACTTCATTACTTAATGGTAACTCTAATGATAGATATTCTAGTGATGGATTTAGTATAAATGTAAATAAATTTAATGATGCCTTTTCTATCGAAAAGATGAAGGAAGAAGGATATGAATTAGAGCTTGATGAAGCAACAAATCATTATACTCAAGGTACATGGGGATGGTCTGATGAATTTGGAAATTCAAAAGAAGTAAATATATTATTACCTAATGATGAAGATGTAAGTAAGTTAAAAGGTGAAATAGAAAGCTTAAATGTTGGAACTACAGTAAATACGGTTTTATTAACAGAAGTTGCAAAACAATTTGATTCATATGCACAAGGGGAAATATCTTTAGAGGATGCTATAAATACAGTTGTAGATAACTTGGATTTATACTTATCGGAGTAATATGGAAGAGTTAAAAGAAAATAAAATAAAGCAATTAAAAAAAATAGGAAAAGCAAAGACAAAAAAAGTTGAACAAGAAGAGATTAAGAGAAAGACAAAATATACAGGGTTGTATTTTGTATTACCAAGTTTAATAGGGGTAGCAATTTTTACATTGCTTCCCTTCTTAGATGTATTTATTAGATCTTTCCAAAGTGCAATTTCAAGGGAATTCACAGGAGTACAAAACTATGTTGAAGTGTTCAATAATGCAGCTTTTAAGTTAGCCGCAAGTAATACAATAAGATTTGTACTTATATGTATACCGTTATTATTAACATTATCATTATTATTAGCAGTTGCATTAAATAAATTTACAGAAGCATCAAAGGTACTTAGAACAGCATTTTTAATACCAATGGCAGTACCAATTGCATCAGTAGTGTTAATATGGAATATTGTTTTTAACCAAAATGGATTCTTAAGTGGATTTTTAGATAAGTTTAATATTGCTGGCCAAGATTGGATGAGTACAGGATGGGCTTTTTGGATATTAGTATTTAGTTATATATGGAAGAATCTTGGCTATAATATAATTTTATGGCTAGCAGGATTAAATTCTATATCTAAGGAAATATATGAATCTGCTAAAGTTGATGGTGCTAATAACATACAATGTTTCACGAAGATTACATTGCCTTGTTTAAAGCCTACTTTATATACAGTTTCGGTTTTATCACTTCTTAATTCTTTTAAAGTATTTAGAGAAGCATACTTGGTTGCTGGTGATTATCCAGATAAGAGTATGTACTTATTACAACATTTGTTTAATAATTGGTTTAGAGAATTATCGTTTGATAAAATGGCAGCAGCTTCAGTTCTTATGGCCATTGTGATATTTGTTTTAATTATGCTATTACAAAGAGCTTGGGAAAAGCAAGATTAGAGTGAGGTGATTTATACAATGAAGAAAAAGATATTATTTATTATATTAGTTGCTATATCTATATTTATGTGTTTCCCAGTTATATTTTTATTAGCAGGATCATTTATGGGAGTAGATGAATTAACAGCTTATTTAGGGCCAGTTTTATCTGAAAAAGGAAAAGGATTTGTAAGCTGGGGGTTATTGCCTAGCTATCCAACACTAAAATCATATATAGAGTTATTATTAGATACTCCAGAGTTTTTCGTAATGTTCTGGAATTCAGTAAAAATAGTATTTTTCTCTGTAGCTGGACAACTTTTGTTTGGAATTCCAGCAGCTTGGGGATTTGCTAGATATAAATTCCCATTTAAGAAAATATTATTTACTATTTATATAGTTGTAATGTTAATGCCATTCCAAGTAACTATGCTATCAAGTTATTTAGTATTAGATACAATGCATTTACTTGACAGTCATGCAAGTATTATATTACCAGCTATATTTTCTACATTTTCAGTATTTATAATGTATCGATTCTTCTGTAATATACCAGAGTCAATTATTGAATCTGCAAGAATAGACGGGGCTAGTGAACTTGTTATTTTTGCAAAGATAGGTGTTCCTTTAGGAATGCCAGGCATAATGTCTGCAGTAGTATTACAATTTTTAGAATACTGGAATTTAATAGAACAACCACTTACATTCTTAAAAGATAAGGCATTATGGCCATTATCGATTTATTTACCAAATATTACTTTAGAAAATGCTGATATAGCATTTACAGCATCTGCTGTAACATTAATAGCTGCTATAATAGTATTTTTTGCAGGACAAAGCTATTTAGAGCAAGGTATTGCAGCATCAGCAGTAAAGGAATGATAATTTATGAGTAAAAATGAAAAGATTAAAAAGATTATAAATTTTAAATATATAAAAAAAGGAAAAGATACTTTGCAAAAAAAAGCAGTAAAAGCTTTATTTGCTTTTTTGGTATTGATGATAGGATGCACTATGTTATCTAGAGCTGCAGATTCTATGACTATACCAAGAATTAAAGTTGATACTCCTAAGTCAAAAACAATAGTAGATGAAGTTAAGGCTAAAGGAGTAGTAGCTAAAAATAGAGAAGAAAAGATTTCAGTCGTTGAGGGACTTAAGATTGATTATGTAAATATAAGTGTTGGGTCAAGTATTAAGGTTGGAGATACTTTAGTTGAACTTGATAAGGATGATTTACAAGCTAAAGTTGATGAAATTAAAAAGAATATTGAACAAGAACAAAAGACTTTATCACGTGCAACGGAAGATTACAACAAGGCTATAAACACTAAAAAGAAGGCTGTACAAACTGCTTTAAATGAAATGAATACAGCAAAGCAAGCATTAGATAATTATAATAATTTAAGTGAAGAAGAAAAAGATTCAATGATGGAAGAAAGTTTAAAGGCTGACTATGAATCAAAGAAAGAACTATATAATTCAGCAGTGGCAGATTCTAATGATACCGTTGATTTAGATAGGTCACTTCAAGATACAAAAGATTCTCTTAAAATTGAAGAATATAATAAGGAACTTGCAAAACTTCAGCCTTTACTAGATGCTAGTGGAAAGATTGTTTCTGAAAAAGAAGGAATAGTTACTAGTGTTGTAGCTGAAAATGGAGGAGTTACTACTGATACTATAGCATCAATTGCAGATAAGAACGAGGGATATAAATTTGTTGGAGAAATTGATAAAAGTAATAGAACATTAGTAAAACAAGGACAAACAGTTGCTTTAAATTTGGGCTCATCAGGAATTATTGAAAATTTAACTATTGATTCTATTTCAAAAAATGATGATAATCCAGATACCTTAAAAGTTACAGTTGTTTTACCAGTTGGAATAGGCGAAATTGATGAAAGTGGAGAAATAATAGTTTCAAGTAAATCAAAAAAATATGGTACATGTGTTCCGTTAGCAGCATTAAGACAAGGTGATGGGGATAGTTATTATATTTTAGTTGTTACTGAAAAGGAAACTGTACTTGGTGAAGAATTAACTGCCAAGAAGGTTGATGTTAAAGTTGAAAAGAGAGACGGAGAATATGCAGCAGTATCTGATGGATCATTAGGAAGAAATGATAAAATAATAATTGATAGTAATAAAACAGTAGAAGATGGCGATAGAGTTCGCCTGGAGACTGAATGATAAGGTACTTAAAGCACATAGTTAGAATAATTCTTATGTTTGCTTTAATTATGTGCTGGGGAATATCTTTAGGTTATGCAAATAATATAGAAAGTAACAATAAAACTTTAAACTTTTATTTTGAAAATGATAAGTATAATTTAGAATTAGTCAATAGTATAAAAGAATCAGAAAAGGAATTAGCTGTAGTAGGATGGGCAGAAGAATCATTACAATCTGCCACTAACCTAGATTTAGGGAAAAGTGCAAGTGAATTAAATGTGTTAGCTATAAAAGGTTCATCTAATTTATTAGTTAAGGGATCTAATTTATTTGCTGATGATTTGGAAGGTTGTTTAATAGATAATGATACATCTTATAAGCTATTTGGAAGTAGTAACTGTATAGGTAGAGAAATTGTTTATAATGATAGAACATTAGTTGTAAGAGGAATTTTAAAGGGGTCTAAATCAAATATGATTATTCAGATTCCAGATGATTCGATGAAAGCGTTAGATGGTTTAACAATAGATGGTACTGATTTTACTTTAAATAAAATAGAAGATTTCAAAATGAGATTTGGAATTTCAGAGTTAGCTATTAATGGTAATGTATATTATATGTTAGCTAAGTTTATATCAATGATATTTCCAATAATTGCTTTAGTATTAATTTTAATTAAAGTAATAAGTAGCTTATTTAAATCAAGAAATAAACCAGTTTTAGTAGGTATATATATTATTATGGCACTGACTTTTGTATTTATATTTTTTAAAGTTACAAATATTAAAATTTCAATTCCATTGGATATGATACCAAATAAGTGGTCTGACTTTGATTTTTGGAGTAAGATGGGAAAAGAATATAAGGAAAAGATTGAATATGTGCTTTATATGAAAAAGTATGGAGTTGATATTTATAATATAGAAAACTTATTAAAATCAGCATTATATTCAATTTTTACAATTATATTATTTGTGATTAATTTAAGGGTTATAAAAATTAATGATATAAAACAATTAATTATTAATAATGGAGTTTTAGTTGTTAGTTCATTTGTAGCTGTTTTAATTATTTGGGCCAAATATAAATTTGATGTAAATGTGGCTATGATATGGCTTATATATCCATTGTATCTTTGCGGAGATTATTTTATTAAGGTTCATGGAAAGTATTTAATTTACGAAGATGAAGTAAATACTGAAATAAAAAATAGTGATATAATAGAGGAAGCAGTTTGTTAATAGCAGACTGTTTCTTTTAATTTTAATAAAAGTTTACTTACGGAGGAAAAAATATGAGAGATATATCTAATTTAAAAGGAAAAATATTTAGACATTTTAAAGGCGATTTATATTTAGTTGAGGATTTTGTGAAACATTCAGAAACTCAAGAAACTATGGTTTTATATAGAGCATTATATGGAGAGTGTGGGCTTTTTGTAAGACCTTACGATATGTTTGTTGAAGAGGTTCCAGAAGGAAAAGTTAATCCAACAGGACAAAAATACAGATTTCAAGAATACGAAGTTAAGAGCGTTAAATAGTTTACACATAAAATAACGAAAAAATAAAATATTATCTTTCCGGGAATCAGTGAAATCTCGCTTTGAATTTATATAATTGATTTCAGATAATTTGCTAAAGATTATAAACTTGCCTATCGGCTTCAAACATATAATCTTCTTAACGCAAATTATCTTCCATCAATTATTAAATTCTATGGCTCAATTTTAATATTCCCTTCAATATAATATTTCAATTTTTCTGTATTAATGTAGTAAACTAAATTATTTTCTTCGTTACTATAACTATTAACTAATGTATTTTCTTTTCTTGAAGAATGATACAAAAACTAATGCTATTACTAATAATACAATTGATAAAAGAGTGATTATTAAATTAGTATTATCAGTAGATATATTACCTGGCCCCATTGCTAAATTATTATTTTTTATATCATGCATACCGTTATTATCTTGATTAGGTATTTGAATAGATGAAAGTTGTGTTATTTCTTCATTAGTCAAACCTAAATTTAATAATTCGGTTTTAATTGAATCTGTAATACTACCATCTTCGGAACTTTGAATAATTTGCATTGCTTGCATCATAATTGAAGGATCTAAATCCGAAGTATTACTACTAATATTTCCTGGGAAATTACTTGTAGTATTACTATTAGGTATATTCATACTACTTTCAGTTGTATTATCTGATTGTGGAGTAGAACTATCAGCATTGGGAGGAGTAGTATCAGATGAACCTCTCATATTATTCATTTCACCTTTTTTCATTTCCGCCACCTTGTTGTCCCATAGCACTTAAATCTACTGTAGTTTCTATAGTCCCAGTATTTGTTGAAGGTTGAGAACCATCAAGTTGAGCTGCAATACTAGTTGCTCTATCATAACCAAAGTTAATTAAGTTAGATAGTGAAGCTTTATATTCATCGTAAGTATAAAATGCAGTAGCATCATTTTGAATATAGCTACTTATTAATGAATCAGTTTTAGTTATTAGTGTTTCTAAAGTGCCGTTATTAACGAAGTTTTCAACTATTTCATTTAAATAGTGATGGTAAATATCTTTATATTCATCAACTTCTAAAAGTTTACCTATTAGAGGGCTTTCTTCTAAGCTATCAGAAACAGGTGAATCAATTGGAAAATTAATTGCATTTGAAGCTGAACCAGCTTGGAATCCTGCAAATGATAAGTTATAATCCCAAGGTAAAATACTTACTATACCATCATTTTCATATAAGTAGTAATTATGATTCATATTAGAAACATAACTATCTAAATTAACTAAGAATGTATTTGCAGCAAAGTATTTAAGCACTTCATCAACATCTAAGTATGACTCTATATCATCAAGGCTATCAAGATGTTCGATCATATCTAATATTTTAGTATAATCATCGCTATCTGTAGTTTTGAAAATAGCATTGTCAAAAATAGCAGAGTAGTTTGAAATATCATCTCCATTCCATACAAGGTTAGCACCATTAGAATTTCTACCAATTCCACCACCAATACCATTAGGTATTTGAGGTTGATTTGTAGAGTCATTAGTGGATTGCTTATTCATATCAGGAGGTGTCTGTATTTCTCCAGTAGAATCTCCATTGTTCATATCAGGAGGTGTCTGCATTTCTCTAGAAGGATTTCCATTATTCATATCAGGAGGTGCCTGCATTTATCCAGTAGAATTTCCAGTGTTCATATCAGGAGGCATCTGCATTTGTCCGCTAGAATCTCCATTATTCATATTAGATTGATTTTGCATATCTATAGAATTATCTATTGTAGTTTTGTTATTATTTTCTGATGTTGTATTTTCTGAAGGAGAAAAATTATTATTATCCATAATTTTATTTTCATTATTGTCTTTATCACCCATAGCTACGTTATCACTTTCGGGCTTATATAAATTACCATCAATAGAGCCACAATTTCTTTCAATAAATTCTTCTTCAATAGGCTCAACAGCAAGATATAACCCCCATTCCTCACCATTAACTGTTATATGAGCATATGAGCAGGCTGGGGTTGGTATGCCTAATGAATCAAGTAGTTTATAAGATAAATATTCCTTCATAGAAGTTGTATCAGACATATTGTTATTTAATACTAACTTGCTAAGTCCATCTAAGGTTTGACCATCAACATATTTATCAAGTTTAATTTTAAAACTATATCTTTCGGTCGAATCATCAGTAACAAGTTGAGATAGACTAGAATTTCCTTTAGGTCTGATGGCTACATTATTATAGGTAGTTCCATTAACAGTTATATTAGCAGCGGTATATTCTTCGGAAGCAGCATTATCTAACATTTCTTGCCAAGAATCTTCATCCATTTCAATATTTATTTCTATTACAGAATCATCATTAAAGATTGTAGTAATATAATCTGGTTGTTCTATTGAAGTAGATGAAGTGCTGCTTTTTGGTAATAGCATAATAAGTGATGAGAAACAAAGAGCTATTACCATAAATAAAGCAACAATTATATTAAAATGTTTATTTGAAATCATTTTTTCACCACCTATTAGCTTAGCTCATATATTCGCCATTATAGCTAACTAAAACAACGTTATTTACTCCTGAAATATGGCTTAATTCATTTACAAATTGTGTAGACATTTCTTTTAATCTAATTTCTATAGTTAATTCAATTCCTGAATTTGCAGAAACAGTTTTAGATTTAACTACATGTTTTTTTACTGAGTTATTTATAAATTTAATAGCATCATTTTCACTTTTATCATTAAAATTATCAAAATAAAGGCTTCTAATATGATATGTTCCAGAGGAACTAGCATTTATGTCTAATGAAGCAATATATTTAATTCTATTTTTAATAGCTAGATAGTCAGCTGTATTAATAAAATATTTCAATTCGTGTCTAGGTTTACTCATAAAAAAATCACCTCCATTTTATAGTAAAGTTTTTTGGTTGGCTTTATAATTTGGTTAAATTTAGGTTAGCTTACAAGTTTTATAGTAGTAGCATAACCTTAAAATAGTCTTAAAAATTAACTAAAAATTATGTTTGTGTGGTAGACTTTTAGTAAAGAATTATAAAGGGAATATAAGGAGAGAAAAATTAATGAGATTATTACTTGTTGAAGATGAAATACAGCTTTCAGAAGCTCTTAATCAAATATTAATTAAAAATAAATATGTAGTTGATGCAGTATATAATGGTGAAGATGGATTAGATTATGGATTAACAGATATATATGATGTAATAGTATTAGATATTATGCTTCCTAAACTTAATGGATTAGAAGTACTTAAAAGGTTAAGAAAAGGTAATATAAAAACACCAGTTATTTTATTAACTGCAAAAGGAGAAATTGAAGATAGAGTAAAGGGATTGGATAGTGGAGCAGATGATTATCTAGCTAAACCATTTGCAACGGAGGAATTATTAGCAAGGCTAAGAGCACTTACTAGAAGACAGGGAGAAATTATAAATGATAATATTTTAGAAGTTGGAGATATTAAATTAAATATTTCAAGTTATGAATTAGAAGGACCTTGTAATAGTATAAAGCTTTCACTAAAAGAATTTGAAATAATAAGATGTTTTATGCAAAGACCAAAGACGATTGTTACAAAGGATGAGCTTATAAGTAAGATATGGGGATATGACTCAGATGCAGAATATAACAATATAGAAGTATATATTTCATTTCTAAGAAAGAAACTTAATTATGTTAACTCAAATACTGGTATCACAACTGTAAGAGGTGTCGGATATAAGTTGGAGGAAAATTAAATGTTCAAAAAACTGAAAAGTAAATTTATATTTATGAATATGGTTCTTTTAACTACTGTTTTTGTAGGTATATTTGGGACAATATATGTATCTACCGCTTATAGTTTAAATAATGATATGAAAATGCAACTTTGGAATAATATAATGTCACCACAACAGCAGCAAAAGCCTTCACCAAAAGATAATAAGATGGATATGTCAATAAAAATAGATTTAGATACAAAAAATGAAATTGTTAATGTTACTTCTAGGTTAAATACTGACGATTTAGATATTCATGCAATGGTTGAAAAGGTTGTTAATAACTCTAAAAAGATGGATAGTATTAAGATTGATGGAGAAAGCTATGCTTATTTAAAAGAGAGTATTAGTAGTGGAACCATAATAGTACTAATAAGTAAGTCATTCCAGCAAGATGTACTAGGAAATTTATTAAAAATATTTCTTGGAGTAGGATCATTAAGTTTAATTGTATTATTTATAATAAGTATTTATTTTACTAATAAAGCTATTAAGCCATTAGAAGAGACTTTTATAAAGCAAAAGCAATTTATAGCAGATGCATCTCATGAACTTAGGACACCACTAACTATTATTAAAACTAATGTATCTATATTAAAGGAAAATAAGCAACAAACTATAGAAAGTCAAGGAAAATGGGTTAATTATATTGATTCTCAAGCAAGTAGAATGTCTACTTTGATTAATGAAATGTTATCATTAGCTAACCTTGATGCTAATAAGAAAAAGGGTGAAGTAACTAAGTTTGAATTAAGTAAGATTTTAAGCGATGCTTTACTAGTTTTTGAAGTAGTAATTTTTTAAAAAGGATTAGTTTTAGAAGAGAATATAAATGATAATATATTTATTAATGGTGAAAAGGATCAAATTAAAAAGCTCATAAGTATATTAATGGATAACGCAATTAAATATACAAATAAAAATGGAAAAATTATGGTGTCTCTTAATATAGAAAAGAATAAGGCTCGATTAGAAGTTAAAAATACTGGTGAAGGTATAGAAAAAGAGCATTTAGAAAAGATTTTTGAAAGGTTTTATAGGGTTGATAATTCTAGAGATAGAGGAACAGGTGGATATGGCTTGGGACTTTCTATAGCTAAAGCCATAGTTGAAGAGCATAAAGGAAAAATATATGCTGAAAGTGTTGTTGGAGAATACACATCATTTATTGTGGAGTTACCAGTATATTTTGAAAAACAAAAATTAATCAATGATCTAAAAATAGGTAATTAATATTATTTATAAAAATAACACCACAAGCAATTCCAATAATTAAAATTATCATAACAATAATATAATATCGTAAATTGCTATAGATATTATTTAATATAAAATTTTTCAGTTTAGACTGTTTTTT
>OLOR01003008.1_pt1 | contig 12367 bp, 11 predicted proteins | sample 1672521 | NCBI WGS metagenome assembly OLOR01 (sample SAMEA3136695, study PRJEB25190) | human gut metagenome | biome: human gut; feature: human-associated habitat; material: faeces | place: Austria | collected 2013
ATCCTCGCAATTCAAATGCAATCGTTACTGAATCTTTTTTTGATAAACGTTCTTTGGCAATGTAATGTTTTCTAAATATTCACAGGATTCGATATCACGCATAATGCCATTGCTTGGTTCCATTCCATCAAAATGAATCGAATATCGTACCGGCACAAAATACCGATAGACACAAACCGCATTGGAATCTACAAGTACAGATGTCGTATTACTTAATTGATATCCTTTATAATATTTGTGCTTTTTGGTATCCGTTCCAAGTTCCGCTCCATTTGCTATTTCCTGATATTCTTTCACCTTTTTAACGGATTGTAAAATCGTTCCACTCTTTTTTCCTTCTATGACCTGATCAATATATCGTACCTGATAGGTACTCTTAATAAAATAACGATACACCGTGATATTTTCTTTTATCACCTTTTCTTTTGTTGTACTGTCTAATGTGTATCCCGTATAATATGCTCCATCTTCTTTACTGTCACCAATATCCGCGCCAGAAGCATAACTTCCATATGCAATATTCTTTTCTCTATGACTTAAAAATTGAACATCGTCTGCTTTTTCTTTTAATAGATCGACGTAATGTACTTTGTATTGGTATGCTCTCTGCGTCCAGTGAGCATACAGTGTCTGCCCATAATATGCGATACTTCCAACAGTAATCGGATTACCACCATTCTTAGCATCATACCAGCCATCAAAAGTAACTGCATATCCTTTCAGACTTTTCGAGACCTTCGGAAGCTTCCGGATCACATAATTCTCTCCATCATAATATGCTTTTCCTGATTCTTCTAACGTACCTCCTGCAAGATCAAATTGAAAACCATTGCAATTCGGGGCAACCTCCTTTGCATTATAAATTCGGTAAATAAGAGAAGAACTGTTTGCATCCTGAATGGTTAAATCTAACCCATTCTTCTTTGCTTTTGCATTGCAAAATGAATAATCCGAAAGCGGCTGCCAGCTTGCAGGATCATCTGAATACTCGATTACTTCTTCTCTTTTTTTCCCTGCCTGTATTCTTTTGACCAATACAGAATATTCATCTGAAGGCGTGATTGCATTATCAGAAAGTGTAAAACTGTGACTGCCATCTTCTTTTGTTTGCATACGAATGTCTTTTACAACTTCTGTATTGTCACTGTTTGTAAATACCCGATCATTTACTCTTGTATGGCAATATGACCATTGCTCCTGTGTCTTTTTCCAGATATCCATTGCATAGTGCTGTATCACACCGTCCATATAAAATGCAACTCCCGGATAGGAATATCCGTTTTCTGTATCTGCATAAGTTCCAACATCCAAATATGTATTATTTTCTTTGGCATAACTGTTTTTTCCCGGTAATACAGCTACAATCATCAATAGAAAAAGAACGCTTCCGATCTTTCTTATCATTCGACTTTTTTTCATATGTAACCTCCTTTTTCGCACTCTCCCTTTTTAAATGCGTAATCAGGTATTACATAGCTTTTGATTTATGAATTGATCCTCATTGTATCATTTTTAAGCAATTTTACAATGGCAAGAATCAACAAAAAACAGAGACAAAAATCTCTGTTTTTTACAATGTAATTTTTCTTACCGGGAAGGTAAAATCTTTATTCCTTTTCGCTATTCTTAATTTCCGATAAAACATCTTTTTTTAGTTTTTCCCATTTCTTTGGGTGCTTCACATAATATTTCGGACAGATTTTCTTTGTCACATCATAATGACGAATAATATTTTGATCTGATATGTGATATTTCACACAGAGATAACTAAGCAAATTTACTAAAGACTGATATGTTTTTTGAGTAAATTTACCGGTAGCGTCAGGATGACAGCACTCGATCGAAATTGTATCCTTATTTCGTGAATTCGACGCATATGCAATCTCATTTTCGGGAATACATTGAATGATATCACCGGCTATCCCAATAATAAAATGACTGCTGACTTTGTATTCTGCTTTATCTTCACAATTTTTTCTGGATTCGAAGTAATCTCTGTTTGCTTTCGCACTTGTTCCGGGATTTGCCGTATAATGAACAACAATGCCTTTCACTTTCTCTAGAGCAATTCCCGGTCTGGAATTTATGTTTGCGGTCAGAAGATTCTGCGTGATCACCGGCTTTGTGATCTGTGCGTTCTGATATAATATATCCTGCTGCTTTTTATGATCCTGTCCGAAAGCCATATGAATGCCTCCTACAACTGTAGCAATGCATAAAATACATGCTAACGATGTTGCAATGATGATCAATAAATAATTCTTTGCATTCTTCTTTTGTACTCTTCCCATGTTTCTTCCTCTTGTATCCGGTAATATTTTTACAAAAAAACTTTTAATAATATAATTATAACATAGCAGTTTCAAAAAAAGAAGTCTGACAAGCCAATACAACTCCACAATATCGGATGCATGATCAGCGTTCAGACTTCATTTATCATGTTACATAAAAATGCTACATGGCTTTTATTTCGTTTATTCTACACTATAGTTTGGTGCTTCTTTTGTAATATGAATATCATGTGGATGGCTTTCTTTCAGAGAAGCAGCTGAAATCTTTACAAATTCGGCTGTTTCACGAAGAGTAGGAATATCCTTTGCTCCACAATATCCCATACCTGAACGGATACCGCCGATCAACTGGAATACAGTATCTTCTACGGTTCCCTTGTAAGCCACACGTCCTTCTACACCTTCCGGAACTAATTTCTTAGCACCTGTCTGGAAGTAACGGTCTTTACTACCGTTTTCCATAGCAGCAATTGATCCCATACCACGATATACTTTATATTTCCTTCCCTGGAATAATTCAAATGTTCCGGGACTTTCATCACATCCGGCAAAGATGCTTCCCATCATACATACACTTGCACCGGCTGCTAATGCTTTTGTCATATCACCGGAATACTTAATACCACCATCTGCAATAATTGGAATATCATATTTTTTTGCTACTTCATATGCTTCCATGATTGCTGTAATCTGTGGAACACCGATACCTGCTACGATACGGGTTGTACAGATCGAACCCGGTCCAATACCAATCTTAACGCAGTCAACACCAGCTTTGATCAAAGCTTCTGTTGCTTTTCCTGTTGCAACATTACCTGCGATAATCTGAAGATCAGGATAGGCATCACGCACCATCTTAACTACCTTTAATACGTTTGCACTATGACCATGTGCTGTATCAATAACAATACAGTCTACATGTTTTTCTACTAAAGCAGCGACACGATCTAAAATATTTGCAGTAACACCAACAGCAGCCCCGCAAAGAAGTCTGCCCTGTGAATCTTTTGCTGCTAATGGATATTTTATCTGCTTTTCAATATCCTTGATTGTGATAAGACCTGTTAAATTGCCCTGATCATCTACTAATGGAAGCTTTTCTTTTCTTGATTTTGCAAGAATACTCTTTGCCTCTTCTAACGTAATGCCTTCTTTTGCTGTGATCAGTCCATCAGAAGTCATAGACTCTTTGATCTTTTTAGAAAAATCAGTCTCGAACTTCAGATCACGGTTTGTAATAATTCCGACTAACTTCTTTCCTTCCGTGATCGGTACACCTGAAATTCTGAATTTTGCCATCAGATTGTTTGCATCTTCTAATGTATGTTCCGGAGATAAATAAAACGGGTCCGTAATAACACCATTCTCTGACCTCTTTACCTTATCAACCTCATCAGCTTGTGCCTCAATCGACATATTTTTGTGGATAATACCAATTCCACCCTGTCTTGCCATTGCGATTGCCATACGATATTCCGTAACCGTATCCATTCCTGCACTCATCATAGGAATGTTCAGTTTAATGGTCTTTGTCAGATTTGTTGCCAAAGAAACTTGATTTGGAATTACTTCTGAATACTGTGGTACTAATAACACATCATCAAATGTAATGCCTTCACCAATAATCTTACCCATTTTTTATTTCCTCCTTATTGTATATTATTTTATATTAGGAAACACGCAGGGAAATCCTGCGTGTTGTTCGCATTTGAAATATTTGTACAAGTATACAACAAATCCTCTTTTTTTGTCAACTGCTATCCTATAAAAAAAGATGAAGAATTCCTAAACTGCACTCCTAGTCTTCTTTTATCTTGCTTGGCGATTTCATTTTCATCATATGAAGCATCTTTTCATCCGGTGTAAAGCGGATCTGTATCAGTCCTTTTTCGTCCATATAAACAGCGATATAATGCTGGTCTGTATCTATTCCGGATGAGTAGTCATATAACGTACGCTTTGCGTATGCATCCAGATGATGAGAATGCTCCGGTGCAACGACTTCGACTTTGGAAAGATCGATACGCTTCATTGTCTTACGGCTCTCACCTCTCAAAATGCGGTCAAAGTCAATCTGTCCATCCACAAAAATGTATTCATACGAAAGTTTTTCTGTCGGCACAAAAAAAATCGCAATTCCGGCTGCAACGACCATAACGAACAATACAAGAACCGTTCCCATTGTAATTGCCGCAAGAAGTCCGAATGCAATAAGGATCACGGCTAATGCGATCAGTCCGATACGCTGTATCTTTTTTTGTGGTGTCAGCTTTGCTTCTTTAATATAAGTTTCTGAATATAATTCTTCCATGGTAAATCCCCCAAAAAACAAGAGGGGGAAATGAACGAATGTTCAAATCCCCTCCTGTCTGTTTTTTATTTTGTTATGCTATTGACTACTCTTTTATCCGATTACATCATACCCATTCCAGGTGCTCCACCTGCAGGCATTGCAGGAGCATCTTCCTTAATTGTAGATACAACAGACTCTGTTGTAAGAAGTGTAGAAGCAACACTGGTTGCATTCTGAAGAGCACTTCTTGTAACCTTTGCAGGATCAACGATACCTGCCTGAACCATATCAACATATTCTTCTGTTAAAGCATTAAATCCAATGCCTTCTTCAGATTCTCTTACTTTATTAATGATAACAGAGCCTTCTAAACCTGCATTCTACGCAATTGTCTTTAACGGAGCTTCAAGTGCTTTTAAGATAATGTTAGCACCTGTCTTTTCATCTCCTTCTAATGTAGAAGCAAGCTTAGCAACCTTCTTAGAAGCATGAATATAAGCTGATCCACCACCGGAAATGATACCTTCTTCTACAGCGGCTCTTGTTGCAGCTAAAGCATCTTCCATACGAAGTTTTGCTTCCTGCATTTCTGTTTCTGTAGCAGCACCAACACGTACAACAGCTACACCGCCAGCAAGCTTAGCAAGTCTTTCCTGTAACTTTTCTCTGTCAAAATCAGATGTTGTTTCTTCAATCTGTGCTTTGATCTGAGCAACTCTGGCTGCAATAGCATCCTTATCGCCTGCACCGTCAACGATAACTGTGTTTTCTTTCTGAACCTTAACTGATTTAGCACGACCAAGCATATCTAATGTAGTATCTTTTAATTCAAGACCAACTTCTTCTGAGATTACCTGACCACCTGTTAAGATTGCAATATCCTCTAACATAGCTTTTCTTCTGTCGCCATAACCCGGAGCCTTAACAGCAACCACATTGAATGTACCTCTTAAACGGTTGATCACTAATGTTGTAAGAGCTTCGCCTTCTACATCTTCCGCAATGATCAAAAGTTTTGCACCACTCTGAACGATTTCTTCAAGAAGCGGAAGAATTTCCTGGATATTTGAAATCTTCTTATCTGTAATAAGAATATATGGATTATCGAGATCTGCGACCATTTTATCCATATCTGTTGCCATATATGCTGAAACATAACCTCTGTCGAATTGCATACCTTCTACAAGGTCTAATTCTGTCTTCATCGTCTTAGATTCTTCGATTGTAATAACACCATCATTAGAAACCTTTTCCATTGCATCAGCAACCATTTCACCAACTGCGTCATCTCCGGCTGAAATGGCAGCAACTCTGGCAATCTGATCTTTTCCTGTAACCTTTGAGCTCATCTGTGCGATTGCTTCTACAGCACAGTCACAAGCCTGCTTCATACCCTTACGAAGAATAATAGGATTAGCACCTGCTGCAAGGTTCTTCATACCTTCATTAACCATAGCCTGTGCAAGAACCGTAGCGGTCGTAGTACCATCACCTGCTACATCGTTTGTCTTTGTAGCAACTTCTTTTACAAGCTGTGCACCCATGTTTTCAAAGCCATCTTCTAATTCTACATCTTTTGCAATTGTAACACCATCGTTTGTGATCAATGGAGCGCCAAAAGACTTATCTAATACTACGTTTCTTCCTTTTGGTCCTAATGTAACTTTTACAGTATTTGCCAATTTATCAACGCCAGCTTCTAATGCTGCTCTTGCGTCAGCACCAAATTTAATTTCCTTTGCCATAATAAAATTCCTCCAAACATTTTTTATTTTCTATCCGTTCTATGTTGTTTTTCTTCTTATATTAAGCCTCTACTTTTGCTAAAATATCACTCTGACGAACAACAATGTATTCTGTATCTTCTAATTTAACTTCTGTACCTGCATATTTTGAATAAATCACTTTATCGCCAACTGCAACCTGCATTACAACCTCTTTACCATCTACATTTCCACCCGGTCCTACTGCAATAACCTCTGCCTGCTGTGGCTTTTCCTGGGCATTTCCCGGAAGTACAATACCTGATTTTGTAGTTTCCTCAGCTTCTAACTGCTTTAATACGACTCTGTCTCCTAATGGTGATAATTTCATAACGATTGCCTCCTTTAGATTTTCGTTTATTAGCACTCTTTCTTTTTGAGTGCTAACCATATCCTTAATATATTTCATTTGTACATTTTTAGCAATATATATCTGTACTCCATTTTTTTATTATTTTAGTCAATTCTTTATTTTTCTCATCTATTCTATTGTTTTCTCACTTTTACACTTTTTTTGTTTTATGCTCTGCATAGATTAAAACGATGTGTTTTAACAATCTGCATTTTTCTTCTGCTTATATCGTATTTTTTATATTGATCCGTACTCACAAAACATTATATAAAAACACTTTATACTATATGATAAATTTTCTGATAGGATGCCTGATATTTCTGCAGATACATTCTCAAATTCTACAAGTTGTATGCATGCAATTGTTTTTTATCGGCATACCATTACAATACAAGCATTTTTCCTATAATATAATACAGTGCAAATCCATAGCTTTTCACTCCAAGAATTGTTAAAGCAATTCCTGTTAATATACCGCTACTGTACATGCAATTTCCGATCCAATAAAAAAAGTGCAAAGCCAGCGCTTTGCTATGTGTACCGCTACTGTACGTGCTATTTCCGATCCAATAAAAAAGATGAATACACTTCTTATCGGATTGCATTCATCTTTTTGTATCTTCTGGGTCTTGATACAGAGTTTTCTTTCTGTTTCAATATTCAGAATATATTCTTTTTAATTGGTATCTGGATTACTTTTTCTCTTTTTGTTTATTGATCATTTCTTTGATCTCACGGGCTTTATTCTTAATGCGCTCACTGGCTTCTCTCGAAGTCAGGACACGAGAGATCCATCTGCTGGACTCATCATACTTTCCAATACGACGTGCAAGTTCAGCGATCAGATAAGTAACCGTGATTTCATCCATGCCGCACATAGGGAATGATTCTTTCGAAAATGCACCAACAAATCCATCATGTGCATTCGCAAGAAGCTCTAATTCTTCTTTGTTCAGATCCGTGATCACTTTATCATAATCCGGTGTCTCTTTTGGCAGAGTTTCAGCTTTACCACGGCAAAGCCATGCCATCTTTAAGCAGGTATATGCTTTTTCACTTGCTTTTGCTTTTTTTACAACAGTATTAACTAAAGCAAGCTGATGGCGGGCAATCGCATCATCATATGTATAAATATTCCCTGTCGGCTTTAATCCACTAAAATTTTTCGAAATATTCTCACGGATCAACTTTGCCTGCGCCGGCATCATGAACTTAAAGAAACGACTTAATGCGGCATAACCACATTTTGGACAAACAAGTGCATCATATTTTAAAGAATCCACTAACTGGTACTTTGGTCTTAAATCCGTGTCAGCAGAAATCAACTTTACCTTACCGGTACGAACCATTTTTGAATGGAATTCCGTATCACATACCGGGCATGTAAACGTCTTGTCGAATAAAAGTTCTTCTTCTGTCACCTGATGCTCTGCTTTTTTCCCATCTTTTCCAACTTTACTATTTTCCTCTTCAAATACATGTACTTTTTCCAATTTTCCTAACCCAAATTGGTCTAATCCGGAAAACACTCCCATGATACTACCTCCTTATTTTGGTCGATATGAACTCTTCATTGATACAATCCGGTTAAATACCAGATGATCCTTGCCGGAATCCCTAGAATCCACTGTAAAGTATCCCTGACGGACAAACTGGAAACTTTCCATCGGTTCTGCCTCTGCGAGTGCCGGTTCTATATAGCATTCCTTTAAAACAGTTAATGAATTTGGATTGACATTAATGCTTCCATCTTCATTGTATACACCTTTTTCTTCATCTACAATGTTCTCATACAAACGAACTTCTGCTTTCTGGGCTGTCTCTGCGCATACCCAGTGAATCGTACCTTTCACTTTTCTGCCGGTAAAGCCGGAACCACTCTTTGTCTCAGGATCGTATGTACAGTGTACTTCCGTAACCTTGCCATCCTCGTCTGTTATATAATCTGTACAGGTTACGAAGTAAGCATTCATCAGACGCACTTCATTGCCCGGATACAAACGGAAATATTTCTTTGGTGGTTCGATCATAAAATCAGAACGATCAATATATAAAACTTTTCCAAATGGAACTTTTCTGGTTCCCATTGCTTCATTTTCCTGATTATTTGATACATCGAGATATTCAATCTCATTTTCAGGATAGTTTGTGATCACAAGCTTAACAGGATCTAACACTACCATCATACGCGGACGTTTCATCTTGAGGTCTTCACGGATACAATACTCTAACATTGCATAATCCGATGAACTCTGTGCCTTTGATACACCGGATAACTCCATAAACATACGAATTGATTCCGGTGTAAATCCACGACGACGCAGCGCAGCAATCGATACCAGTCTTGGATCATCCCAGCCATCTACAATTCCGTCTTCTACCAGCTTTTTGATATAACGCTTACCGGTAACAACATTAGTAAGATACAATTTTGCAAACTCAATCTGCTTAGGCGGCTTTTCAAAACCAATCTCACGTACCACCCAGTCGTACAATGGACGATGGTCTTCAAACTCTAATGTGCAGATTGAATGTGTCACACCTTCGATCGCATCTTCGATCGGATGTGCAAAATCATACATAGGATAAATACACCATTTATCACCGGTATTATGATGATGCATACGCGCAACACGATAAATAATAGGATCTCTCATATTAATGTTAGGCGAAGACATATCAATCTTAGCACGTAATACTTTAGAACCATCTTCAAATTCACCGGCACGCATGCGCTCAAACAGATCTAAATTTTCTTCAATCGTGCGATCACGATATGGACTATTCTTACCCGGTTCTTTTAATGTTCCTCTGTATTCGCGGATCTCATCAGGCGATAGATCACAAACAAAAGCCTTTCCTTTCTTGATCAGCAAAACTGCATATTCATACATCTTATCAAAATAATCAGATGCGTAAAATACCTTTTCCAGATCCAGATCTCCGCAGACCCATTTTACATCTTCCATAATAGATTCTACAAATTCCGACTTTTCTTTCATGGGATTTGTATCATCAAACCGCAAATGAAAATCTCCACCATATTCTTTTGCAAGACCTGCATTCAATAAGATGGATTTTGCATGTCCTATATGCAGATAACCATTTGGTTCCGGTGGAAAACGTGTAACAATCTTATCATACTTTCCTTCCGCCAAATCTTTATCAATTATGTTTTGAATAAAATTACGAGAGACTTTCTCGTTATTCATCTCATTCATATTCTCCGGACTACTCACTGTGTCTCCTCCTTTGATGTTTTCATAGATAGAATGCTTTATTCATAAAATACAAAACATACTATTATAAATGATACCACATTTTCGCAAAATAGAAAAGAAAAAAATACTTTATAACAAAGAAGCTGTTATAAAGTATCTTTTCTTTTATTTTTCTGAAGTTTATTTGAAACGATGTCCGCCAAGTTTCATCCTGGCACCTGATAAACGAACACTGAAGAAATGGTAACTTTTCATGTTTTTTACCTTTCCTTTCACTACAATCGTCTTCTGACCTTCTAAAGTCTTTTTTGCCGCAGAAATGCAGTCTTTCCATTGTTTTGAATGAATCTTTCCTGCATCATATTGTCTAAGGCGCTTGTTTAATGATCCGTTTCTTACCGGTGAAAACTGATATTTCTGGTAGATCACTTTCTTTAATGTGTTTGGAAATGATCTGGACTTAATACGGTTCATTACTACTACACCAACGGCTAACTTACCCTGATATGGCTCTGCACCTGCCTCACAATTAATGATGCTTGCCATCAGACGCAATTCCTTTTTTGTATAAGAAGCTTTTTTCTTTTTCTTAGTACTGTGTTTCTTCTTTTTGGCAGCTTTTTTTCCCTGTGTTACAGCTCTTTGCTGTATCTGTGAATCAACAGCTGTCTGCGCTTCCTGAGCATTCTGTGCAACCGGTGCTGCTGTTGGCACTATCGCAGACAGATTATTCTGTACGGGTGTAATCGTTTCATTTGCTTCAGATACTGCAACTGTGTTCTGATTAAAAGCTTCCTCCTGTGCAGCAGATGCTTCTGCTGCCTGAAAGCAGGAAATCACTCCAACTGATAAGACCAACAGTGCAAATCTTTTCATAAACATAAAAACCTCCAAAATTTTGCTTTGCATTTCTACATTTCTTATAAAGGAACAACTTTGATATATTGTTCTTGCAAAAATGCAATTGTTGCTTAACATTTATGTAACAATTATAACACACTTTTTCATATTTTCAACCCTGTTACAAATGTTTTAAATTTTAGAAATATTTTACATTCTATTTTATTGTGCTATTTGTATAGTTTTTTATTATAATTCATAATTAATTTGTCATTATTGCATATATCTTTTATTATCTATTCCGTAAGATTGTGTATTTGTTACAGATTTGTTACACCTATTTTCCCACTATTTTTGAGAACGTTTTATGATCTTCTCATAAGAAATCGTTCCGCCAAATAAGTCCAAAGCACTTCCTATAGTATAATCCACAAAGCCATTTCCTGCTTTTTCAATCCAATCAATATCTTCCATAGAATGAATGCCGCCTGCATATGTCACAGGAAGCACTTTTGCATTTCCAAGCCGTCTGACCACTTCTTTTTCCACACCGGATGCTTTTCCTTCGACATCAACAGCATGTATAAGAAATTCATCACAATACCGAGCAAGCCGTTCAAATGTTTCCTGATTCATTGGTACCGATGTTCTTTTTTGCCAGCGGTCTGTCACAATATAATAATCATCTTCATAAAAACGACAGCTTAGATCTAAGACTAAATGTTCCTTTCCTATTCTGGCAACAAGCTCTTCTAATCGTTTAAAATCTATTTTTCCATCCCGGAAAACATATGATGTAACGATCACATGCGAGGCTCCCATATTAAGAAAACTTTTTGCATTTTCTGTGTGCATACCTCCCCCGATCTGCATTCCCCCCGGATATGCCATCAACGCTTTCCTGGCCTGTTCTATATCTTTTTCATAATACTCTGATCCAGCAGGATTCAATAGAATGATATGTCCACCTTTCAACCCTGCTTCTTTATATTTGTCTGCATAAAAAGCTGCATCCTGTTCAGATATAAAATTGTCAACAGCCTGGCTTCCCTGATCCTGCAGACTGCCTCCTACGATCTGTTTTACACTTCCGTTATGAATATCAATACATGGACGAAATTTCATACTACTTCTCCTTTTCTGACAAAATATTTTTCCTTTGATTTTTGAGTTATATAAAAAATACTTCCGGATTACTCTTAGCAATCACAGAAGTATTTTTTTTATTTTCGATTTCCTGTAATCTTTTTTGCAAGTTCTTTGTATGTATCATCTACAGATACATTATACGTTCCTGAATTGATTGAATTAGAATATCCATTTTGATTTAAATATTTATCAAATTTTTTGGAATCATCAATAATACCAAGTTTTTCTAACTCTTTACTCACGTCAGAAGACCATTCTCCATCCGAAATCTTTAATTTCTTTTCTTCGGCTTTCAAATCTTTTTCCAAACGTTTCTTCTCGGTATCCATCTTTTTTTCCTGCTTTTTATTGGATGTTTTTGTCGTAGATGCCGATGTATGCGGTGTTGCAGATGTGGTTGTCTCTGACTTTGACTTTGACTTAGCATCATCTTTTGCATTTGTCTGCGTCGGTAAGAC
>OLOR01003021.1_pt1 | contig 12341 bp, 13 predicted proteins | sample 1672521 | NCBI WGS metagenome assembly OLOR01 (sample SAMEA3136695, study PRJEB25190) | human gut metagenome | biome: human gut; feature: human-associated habitat; material: faeces | place: Austria | collected 2013
ATCAGCCATGTTAACTGCCATAATTACCGGAATACCAAGCTCCATAATCTGTGTGGTCAGATACAGGTTACGCTCGATATTGGTTCCGTCTACGATATTGATGATCGCATCCGGTCTCTCGCCGATCAGGTAATTTCTGGCAACCACTTCCTCCAATGTGTATGGAGACAGGGAATAGATACCCGGAAGGTCCATGATCACAACGTCTTTGTGTCCTTTTAATTTACCCTCTTTTTTCTCTACTGTAACGCCAGGCCAGTTTCCTACAAACTGATTGGAACCTGTCAGTGCGTTAAACAATGTTGTCTTACCACTATTCGGATTACCCGCAAGTGCAATTTTTACTGACATTTCATTTCTCCTTTTCCTATTAGTTTGTCATTTCTTCCCAAAGTAAGTTCTTACTAACTATTGGGTAAAAAATTAATCTACACAGATCATTTCAGCATCTGCTTTTCTGATGGAAAGCTCGTATCCACGAACAGTGACTTCGATCGGGTCTCCCTTTTCTTACAAATACATCTACACCTTTGGTGATTCCCATGTCCATGATTCTTCTCTTAACCGGACCGTCACCTGTCAGTTTGGTTACTTTTACTGTCTGACCACAGGCTACATTTTTTAAAGTCTTCATTTCCTTCTTCCTTTCTTACCTTCCTAAACCATAACCTTCATTGCAATATCTTTACCGACCGCAACTCTGGAATCTCTCACATTAACAATAACGCTTCCCTGAACATCTGATACTACTGTGACAGTTCCACCAACCGTGAAGCCCAGACTTTCCAGAAACTTCCTAGTCTCTTCTTTTCCGCCAATCCTCTTAATTGTTACTGGTTCACCTACATTCGCCATAGTAAGTGGCATCATAATCGACCTCTTTTCTTAATGCGTTAGATTAAAAATGATATTTCTTATCATCTATGATTTTCATCGTTAGTATACACTAACATATATTAGATGTCAAGTATATTTCTTAGTTTTAACTAACTGACGAAATATCTCATTTTTAATTGGATTTTTTCTACATATTTGCCCTTTTCGTTTAAATATGGTATATTAATAAGAAAACAAGATACTAGCAAACGAGGTATGATAAATGATAAAGAATGAATCCGCTGAAAATTATCTTGAAACCATCCTGATCCTCAGCGAACGGTGTCCGGTTGTTCGCTCTGTAGATATTGCTACCGAACTGGATTTCAAGAAATCAAGCGTAAGTGTTGCTATGAAAAAGCTCCGCCAGAGTGACCACATCGTCGTATCGCCGGAAGGATATATCACACTTACTCCGGAAGGTAAAGAAGTTGCAGAACGCATCTATGAACGTCATCAGGTCATTTCCGCATGGCTGACTAAGCTTGGTGTCAATGCTGAAGTTGCCGCTGAAGATGCTTGCCGTATCGAACATGTAATCAGCGCAGAGAGTTTCGCAGCACTGAAGAAGCACATTAAAGAAGACAACTGATAACTTTTGCGTTATCAGTTGCCTTCTTTTTATTTTCTCTATGAGCTCTTTGTACTAATCTTTTCTAAAATTCTTTTCGCTGACTCTGTTACCGCAAGTCCACCTGTACTGGTCTCCTTCAGACAAACCGGAAGATCATTGCCGATCCGCCGCATACTGTCAATCGTATCATCCGGTGTAAGCGCGCTGCGGATACCAGCCATAGCAAGCTGTGCTCCTGCTACTGCATTCATCACTCCTGCCACATTCCGCTTAATGCACGGTACTTCTACCAGTCCTCCCACCGGATCACACGTCAGCCCCAACATATTTTTCAGGGCAAAGGCTGCTGCCTGCATAATCTGCCGGGTCGTACCCCCCTGTAAGAAAGTCAACGCCCCGGCTGCCATGGCCGCTGCCGTCCCGATCTCTGCCTGACATCCGCCGGATGCTCCTGCGATGGACGCATTTTCTGCAATCACTTTACCAATTCCCGCTGCAGTAAAAAGTGCCTGTACCATCCGGTCTTCTGCCGGATCATCTCCTGATTCCTCTGATTCTGCCACAACTTCCTCATAACTTATAAGTACTGCAGGGATCACTCCGCATGAACCTGCAGTCGGAGCGGCAACGATCCGCTTCATACAGGCATTGGATTCTCCCATTTTCAATGCTTTTTCCATTGCCAGAGCCATGTATCCACTGCACAGATTTTTGCCGGTCACATTAAACCGGTGCATTTTTTCTCCATCCCCGCCAGCCATACCGCTTGCCGAACGAAGCTCTGCAGCATATCCCTCATCTGCCGCTTTCATTTCATGATACATCTGACGCATTCTTTCAAAAATCTGTTTTTCTGTCTCATCTGTCTCTGTCTGCTCTGCCTTCAGTACGATCTTCCATACCGGCTTCTGTTCTGTCTTGCAAAGTTCTTCCAACTGTCTGATACTATGATATTCCATGCTTATCTTCCTCCGGCTTTCTTCAGATAGGTCACTTTGATGATTCCTTCCACTTTTTCCAGCCACTCCAGTCCGTCTTCCGGCACATCCTGATCACATTCCACAACCATGACTGCACGACCGCCTTTACCGGAGCGATATAACTGAAGCGTTGCAATATTGATCTTTTTCTGTGCAAGCATGGAAGTCACCTCTGCCACATGCCCCGGCTGATCCTGATTATGGACGATCAAGGTCGGATTTTCACCTGAAAAATTCGTTTCAATCCCATCAATCTGTGCGATATTGATCCTCCCTCCACCGATGGATTCTCCAATAATATCCAGTTTTTTCCCTGAAACTCCTTTTAATTTCAGTTCCACTGTATTGGGATGTCCTTCCTTTAATCTTGCTTCTCCGAACTCAATTCCGACTTTCTTTTCTTCTGCAATCCTCAGACTGTCAGCAATTCTTCCATCGTCAGGACTCATTCCCAGGAGTCCTGCCACAAGTGCCTTATCCGTTCCATGCCCTTTCCCGGTTGCAAGAAAGGATCCATAAAGGAGGATCCTTGCCTCTTTCACATCTTCTCCCAGCAGATTTCTTGCCACAAAACCAATTCTCGCCGCCCCTGCGGTATGAGAGCTGGACGGTCCGACCATAACCGGTCCGATAATGTCAAAAATTCCCATCTTTTCTCTCCATTTCTTTCTGTCGATACCAGACTTCTCTGACCATATTATTTCTCAAAGGGCAAAAAATTTCAACCCTTCCAATAGAAAGGGTTGAAATTAGTCTGTCTTATTTTTCAGATTTTATAATCGCTCTGATCCATTATAAATCCTGATTTTTATTTCTTTCTTTTTTTCCCAAGCAGTGTTCCGGCTGCAGCACCACCTGCAAGAAGCATGGTCATTCCCGGAAGGAGTACATTGGAAACATCTCCGGTCTTAGCAGCCTTGCTGCCTGTGACTGTTGTTCCGGCAGTTTTGTTGTCAGATGGTTTCTGATTATCGGACGGTTTCTGCGTATCAGACGGCTGATCCGGTTTTTCCAGCTTCGGAATACTTCTTGTCTGCTCTGCATCACACTTCTCGCAAACTCTCTTTTCAAGCCCCTCTTCCTCTGTTGTGGCCGCTTTTACAACAGTCCATTCTCCATAGCTGTGACCTGTTGCTGCGATCTCTGTTGCTTCTTCCAGTGTCTCATTGCAGTCTTTACAAACAAGCTTTCCTGTAGATCCCGGTTCCGTACAGGTAGGATCCTTTACTCCGACTCTTTCTGTATTTTCATGCTTACACTCTGTCACTGTCTCTGTTACAACGATCTCGTATGTCACTCCACCGATCACAACGGTTGTTGTTCCTGCTTTTTCTGCGGTAACGAAATAGCCTGTTTCCGGTGCAAATAAATACCAGTCATTGTCATTTGCAGAATAGCCGGCAACCTTTGTATTGCTGCGGCCGTAGTTGTTCAGATACTGTCCGCCATAGGAAATACCAAATCCATCAGATGCTCCATTTCCTACTGTCAGTGTCTGAGCTGTATCGCTCAGTCCTACATTACTTCCGTTAAAACTTAAATATTTTCCGTTGACATCCTGGATTGTATATCCTCCGTCAACCGCTTTCACAGTCCACATATAAGCAGACTGGTCATCCGACTCAAGGTCTGCTGCCTTCATTGCAAGTCCTGTCGGTGTTCCTGATGCAGTACTCTGGCTGTTTACCAGTACATAAGAGCTCTGACCGATCAGATATTCTTTTCCTGATACGATCTCTGTATTTTTCACATATGGAGGCTGATCGCCATTTGCTGTAAGAGAAACAATCTCCTGACCGCTTTCCTGCTGCATCAGCTTTCCAGGTGCAAGGAATTTCTCTCCGACTTTCAGTTCCACTTTCTGTACTTCATTTTTTACTACAACATAATAGGTAACTGCACCGATGGTAACAGAAGTTGTTCCTTCGCCTGTTCCCTCGAAAGTAATCTGTGTACTTCCCGGTGTTCCCTCTGTATTGGTCTTCAGCTTTCCTACATGCTCATAACGATTTGCCATAACTGCTGCAGATGGTACAACTACATATTTATTACCATTTGCATCTGCCTTTGTCACGATCAGATATTTTTCGCCACCCTGGATCTCATCAAGTGCTGTCACTTTCTGATATCCGTGTACTGCAGAATCTTCCGGTGCAGAAGCTGACTTCTTATATAATTCAAAATAGCAGTTGTCAGCAACTCTGCTGTTCCTGTCGAAATACAGCTTGGATGTATCAGTACTCCAGAACCATAAAATATTTCCTACACTTCCTGTTGCATTATCTGTCAGTGTAAACAAGCTGTCTGTATCATGCTTTGCAACTGTGATCGAAGTTTCTGTCGTACTACTTGGAACATTATTAGAACCGGCTGCTCTTGTTCCAAGGTAGACAGTCTGTCCGTCTGCTGTTGTCGCTTTCACTTTGTACCGGTTGTCTGTTCCTGTAGCTTCAAAAGTATATTCGCAGTCATCCAGATCCAGCTCTGCACCGTTAAATGTTGCGGTTGCGGTTGCTTTTACTGCGACTGTCTTTACTTCCGGTGCCTGTGGATCTTCTCCTATCATCGTCACCTTTGCCACATTTTTATCAAGTGCTGAAGTATCTGTGCTGCTGTAATTTCCGGTTGTATCTGTATAGGATTTTGTTCCTCCCATATTCAGTTCTACAACTTTGTAGTTCTCTGTATCACTGATATTCAGTTTCAGGATTCTGACATAAGAACCTGCATGAACCGTTACAGTTGCCTGCTTCAGTCCTTCTACCTGCCCTGAAGTAACTTTTAATTTTCCATTCTCATATACGGCTGTTACGGCACTCTCATCGGATGATGTAACTTCAACCGATGTCCCCTCTGCAACTCCATTGACCGCATAAGTCTTTGTCTGCGAAGATTTCATGCTGTCTGAACTGATCACATTTCCATCCTCGTCTGTCAGCCAGACACTTCCTACTGAAGCTGATCCGACAATATCTTTCAGAGCGATCTCTTTGAATGTGATCGCAGTTCCGTTGCTTTCATACAGAAGACCGATATTTCCGTTAGCCATCTCCGAAATACAGGAATATGCATAGTATGCACTTCCATTAATACTGTAGTTATATGCCCAGTCAATACTTCCGTCATCCTGAACCAGTCCTACGTAGATCTTTCCTGCCGCACGGCTGGATGTATTGGACGGGCACGCAAAAAAGATGGCCGTCTTTCCATTGATTTTCTCAGAATATGTGGTAGCTGTAAGCTGACAGGTCGCATTATAGGAAATTCCCATTGCCTGTGGATCTGACCAGGTCTCTCCGCCATCATTAGATACATAGTAGACATTTTCACGACGTACAAACATATACAGCTTTCCGTCTGCCTCTGTGACAACTGCCTCAGAACTAAAATTCTTTGCAGATGCTCCTCTGTGCCACGTTACCCCATTATCATCAGAATAGATTGCCGCACTGTTCTTGTCACCATTTGTAAATTCATAACATGTAAATACGATTCTTCCTTTATGTTCTCCCGTAGAGATTACAATTCCGCGTCCCGGTCCTACCAGCAGACTCTGCTCGGATGCTTTCTTTACATCCAGAAGTGTCGGCTCTGACCAGGTCTCTCCGCCGTCTGTAGATTTTGTCACATAAATAAAATCTGTCGGATACGGGAAGTACGGAGAATCTCCACAGAACAGATTCGTATTGACTCCGTTTCCTGTGATGTTGAAATACGCATCCACCGTATAACCGCTGACTGTATTTCCCGAAGCATCCTTCAGCAGATAATAAGAAGTGGCATTCTCATCCGGATTCTTTTCCAGATAATAAGTAAATGCTGCATTCATACGCTGTGCTGTATCAGAAGCGGCCGTCACACTGTCTGTTGCTTTTGCAAGCACAAGACGATGCTGGGAATCATATCCCGTGTGTCCTGTCTTTGGTGCATAACTTGCACTGTTCAGTGCTGTTCCGGCCGGATACAGATCCGCTGCCATATAAACAGTCCCACCATCGGTCGTCAGTGCCGGGTCAATAAATGCCGTAGAACCGTTATTATGTACATTTCCATTATCTCCTAAATAATTGGCAAAGGTATAGCTCCAGGTCTTACCATTATCCGTAGAACGGGAAACGATCGTATCCAGTCCGCCGCCGTCACCTCCGCCATTCCAGCGTGCATCACTGGATGCGACAAGAGTTCCGTCATTCAACGTAACAAGTCCCGGGATTCTGAAATTCGTACTTCCACCCGTACCTGCCAGAAATGGCTGCTTTTTTGTTGTTCCGTCTGCCGGCTTTGTTCCGTCATACGCATTATTCACAGCTCCGACCGTAGTTGGGAAACATCCAAGCGTCAGAACTCCTGCCAGCATCAGAGCAAGCACTCTTTTTTTGTTTTTCATCTTTTTCCTCCTCTTTTTCATAATACCTGCATAACTTTTCCATTTATACATAGTCCATTATATTATAATCTTTCTGTCATTTTTTCACTTGTATGATTCTACTTTTCCGCAATCTGATTTTATCTGATTCGGAACTGCCGAAACCTATTCTTTAAAGCATTGAAACCTGTTCCTTTTTTCTGTAAAATGAAACCATCCCGGTTCCGGAACGCAGAACTTTGATTCCGGCAGATTTTCTGATGCACGAAAATGATAATCCGGATTTTTATAACAGACAGTGGAGGTACTATTATGACAGAATCAGAGATCAGAAAGCTGCTTGAAAGACAGCGTACTTTTTTTTCAACAGGGAAAACTCTTCCCGTTTCCTTTCGTCTCAGACAGCTTGAAAAGCTGAAAAGATCCATCCAAAAAAATGAACCCCTTCTCCGGCATGCACTGAAAAAGGATCTTGGAAAAAGTAATATGGAAAGTTATATGTGTGAGATCGGGCTGACGCTCTCCGAGCTTTCATGGATGCAGCGTCATGTCAGATCCCTGGCAAAAAACCGGACTGTACCAACGCCTCTCTCCCAGTTTGCCGCCCACAGCTACCGTTCTCCTATCCCATATGGGACGGTTCTGATCATGAGTCCGTGGAATTATCCGCTCCTGCTGACTTTGGAGCCGCTGATCGATGCCATTGCCGCAGGAAATACCGTCATCCTGAAGCCAAGTGCCTACGCTCCTGCCTCACTTGCCATGATCAAAGAAATCATCGAAACCACTTTCCCGGCAGATTATATTTCCGTCATTGAGGGAGGACGTACAGAAAATCAGGCATTGCTCCGCCAGAAGTTTGACAAGATCTTTTTTACCGGAAGCAAGGCTGTCGGAAAGGAAGTTCTGCGGCATGCCGCAGAGAATCTGACCCCTGTTACATTGGAACTGGGTGGAAAAAGTCCTTGTATCGTTGACTCCACCGCAAAAATCCCACTTGCTGCCAGACGTATTGTTTTTGGAAAATTTTTAAACTGCGGACAGACCTGCGTTGCACCCGATTATATCCTGTGCCATCATTCGGTCCGGCAAAAATTGGTTGCTGCGATCCGGCATGAGATCCAGATTCAGTTTGGAGAGAGTCCGTTACTGAACCCGGATTATGGCAAGATCATCAATGCAAAGCATTTTCAGCGACTTTCAGAACTCCTTGATCCTGAAAAGATCGTCTGTGGAGGGAACACCGATGCGGCAACTCTTCGTATTGAACCTACTGTTATGGCCGATGTTACCTGGGAAGATGCTGTTATGGAAGAAGAAATCTTCGGACCGCTCCTTCCGATTCTGACCTATGACACTTTGGAGGAAGTAATCCGTACTGTAGAATCACATCCACATCCGCTGGCTCTTTATTTTTTCAGTGAAGATAAAACCGCACAGAAAAAGCTTCTTCGCTCCTGCCGTTTCGGTGGCGGCTGCATCAACGATACCGTAATTCATCTGGCAACCAGTTCCATGCCATTTGGCGGCATAGGTGAGAGCGGAATGGGATCTTACCATGGAAAAACCGGTTTTGAATCTTTCAGTCATTTCCGGAGTATTGTGGACAAAAAGACTTGGATGGATCTTCCGATCCGGTATCAGAAATATACGCAGAAAAAAGAAAAGCTACTGCGGTTATTTCTGCAATAGCTCTTTCCTTTTTCTATCTTTTCCATATAAATTTTCTGCCCGGTTCATATTCTTTCGACAGAAGATGGATCAAAAATTCTTCTGTCGAAGCCAGCCCTGCGATCACACATGTAATTTCACAATATCTCAGTGCAAAATCCTGTACAAGCATATACGGCAGACAGAAGACACAAAAACCTGTCGCCTTGTTCAGGATCGTATGCAGTGACGCAAACCGGTGATACCGCACAGCGGCTGTAACATAGGAGCAGGCACGGATCACCAGTACGGCACCGATACAATACCACATCCACACCGGAAGCACTTCCAGCAGGATCGGGAAAAATTTTACGATCATCACCGCATAAAAAATCAGATCTGCAATACTGTCCAGCCTTGCCCCAAACTCACTGGTACTGTTCGTTGCTCTTGCGATCGTTCCATCCAGCACATCCGTTATTCCACAGAATGTATAAAGAATATAAAAAGGCAGTGTCAGCGGCCGGATCAGTAAAAGTCCGACAGTTCCCACTATCCTTAACATTGTGCAGATGTTCGGTGGTGTCAGTAATTTTTCTTTCATAAACCTTCTCCTCATTTCCATATATCCTGTACTTTACTTTCTGTCAGTGTTGTATAAAATCTATTTTAACAGATACAGCAGTTCTTCAAAGCAGATCCCATCTGCCAGAGGAATCTCCAGTTCTACTGATCTCTGAATGCATTTTCCGATAAACCCGGATGCCTTTCTCACCGATTCGGTCAGCCCCGTTCCATTGACCGCATCTGCCGCAATAATCGCTGCAAAAATATCGCCGGTTCCCGAACGGGGACTTCCAATCTTTTCCGTCTGGATCATCTCATACCCTGCTCCCTTTTCATAACAGAGATTTGCTACATAATTTTTCTTTTCAATCCCGGTGATCACTACTTTCGCCGGCCCTGAACCGGCAATCTTCTCTGCCAGCCGCTCCAGTTCTCCGATACTCCATTCTTCCTTATATTGCGTACCGGTAAGAAGACAGGCTTCTGTCACATTTGGCACAACAATATCTGCATACTGCACAACTTCACTCATCTTCCGGCACATTTCTTCCGTATAGGTTGCATACCGCTCTCCGCCGTCTCCCATAACCGGATCGACTACGACTGTTGTATCTTTTTCTTTAAAAGTGTTTATAAACTCACTGACGATCCTGATCTGCTCTTCTGAGCCCAGAAATCCGGTACAGATTCCCTGAAATTTAAGACGCAGTTTCTTCCACTCTTCAATATACGGTTCCATCTCTGCCGTATAGTCCGTGCAGTAAAAAGAATCATAAGCTGTATGATCTGAGAAAATTGCTGTCGGAACAGCACAGCACTGCACTTTCATCATGGAAATAACCGGCAGCTGCACTGCGATCGAACATCTGCCAAATCCCGTAAAATCATTGACCAGTGCAATCTTTTTCTGTTGATTATGATTCTGCTGCTTTTGATCCCGCATCTTTTTCCTCCGTCTTTTCCTTTTTGACACCCTTTGCATTCGGATAAATTTTCTTCATCTTCACATCATCATAATGCTCATCCGTCCAATGCTCCCATCTGGTTTCCGCCCTGATCCCTTTTTTTCTTTCATCATACCGCACTAAAGCCATACAGGAAACCATGATATTACAGCACATAAATACAAGCAGTCCCCAGGTTATGATCTTTCCGACCTTTCTGGGAATCCGTTCAATCCATTTTTCCAACGGTGGATACAGACTTTTAAACCATACTACTGCAGCAATCCCCCAGAAGAAACAGTAAAGAAGATTGATCCTGCCACCTAAATTAAATGGAATATTGCTGTAATCCCAAAAGACTTTTCCGAAAAAAATCTCGGTAAATACACTGCACAGATACTCATACGCACCACCAAGCAGTGTTCCTATAATAAATAAAAAGGTATTACTGCGGTCTTTATATTTATAGAGCAATGCTGTTACCAGTGCGATTGCCAGACCCCATACAATACTGAATGGCCCCCATACCACACTGCTCCGGCTCATCCATACCCCCATCGTGATCCGGCAAAAAATTGTCTCCGTAATGTCACCTAAAAATGCCCCGATAATAAAAAGTAATACAATCTTATAAAATCCACATCCGACCGCAAATGCATTCCTTTTTTCTGCTGCCTTTTCTTCGGTTTTCCGTACACTCGGATAGGCTTTCTTCACACGCCTTTCGACCCGTTCTGAAATCCAGGAGCTTAATCTTGCACTCAGCTTATCAATCTGTGCATCCGTTTCTTCCCACTGCTTCGGATTTCTGCTGGCCCCTGTCAGCAGCATAAAAGATGCAAAAACATCCACACACAGGAACAGCAGCAACACCAGGATCAATATCTTCATCACAAGCTCCGGGAGAAGATGCAGCAGATCCAGGCTCAGCACGTTGCCCCAACGGACAGCGATATACCCCAGTCCGCCCCAGGCCAGAGATGCCGGAAGACAGATATATCCATCCAGATTCCATTTCACATTGGAATAATCCCACCAGCGTTCTTTAAAGATCCACTCCATCAGATGTCCGCCGATCCACTCTGCAACCGTTGCATAAACTGCCGCAAAAAGGAAAAGCCAGAATCCAGTCAGTTCCTGCAGTCCCACAGTCATAAGAACAGCCGTAAATCCGTACATCACACAGTACGGACCATTCACAAGTCCCCGGTTTGCGAATTTTTTCTGTTTCAATGTGGCCAGAACAGTCTCCAGTATCCATCCGCCAAAAGAATACAGGAAGAAAAGCCATAATAGTTCATAGATCGTATAGTGATTCAAATCGTTCTCCTCTTTCGTTTCATTTTCTGTTTATTTTTGTACATTTTTTCATCCGCTCTCTGAAGCAGTGCGTCCAGATCACGGTCTGTCCCATCCGTCCACGCATATCCGACTGCCGCTGAAACTATCTTTCGAGGTGATGTCTCTGTACGGACGCTGAGACAGACTGCCGCAACTGCCAGGCACAATACAATCACCAGAGCTGTAGATTTCACCTTTTTCATGTTGCTTTTCCTCTTGTTCGTTGAATAAGCCACGCTTCTTCCTGCTTGCTAACGCTTATTATACCATGATCGGCACCTTTGGTGCCTGAAGCTGCTTCGCAGCGATCATGATCGCCATTCGCCGCTCACACTGAAAAAGCTGTGCTTTCTCCTGCTCGCTAATGCTCATTATATCATCTTTCATGGTTTTGGCAAATTTATTATTTCTACCGATTTTGCCACATGTTCATCCATCCCTGCAGCAAATGCTTCATTCCTGTCCTCCTCGAATGCATTCGCAGTCATGACGATCACCGGTATAGACGCTTTCTTCTGATCTCTTAACTTTCGAATCTGTCTCGTTGCATCGTACCCATTCATCCTCGGCATCTGCACATCCATTAAAATCAGATCATAATATCCATACATCCTCAATGCTTCTGCATTCATATGAACAATCCGATGACCAGGCAGAGTATACGCCATCACTCCACAGCTTTGAACATCCAGCAGTTCTTTATAATAGTCCTGTTGCAGGAGATGCTCCTTTCTGAGCGTCTGATTCATTTCTGCAAACCGCCGTTCAGCAATCTTGTCCTTGTTATCCGCTCCAATCTCCAAAAAGAAAAGCCATACTCTGCATTTCTTCTATGCAAAGTACAGCTTTTATCTGCAATAGATCTTCTTTAGGGGATGTGAAAAACTCGATTGAGTTTTTTTGCATCCCCCTTTTCTTGCTCTTACCGGAGTAATCCACTTTCCTTGAGCAAAATTTCCAGATCGGTTCCTTCCACAGCTTTTATTACTTTCTTTAAGACTACCTTTTCCTTGAGAGAAAGCGGAAGTTCATCAATCGGTTTT
>OLOR01003030.1_pt1 | contig 12323 bp, 10 predicted proteins | sample 1672521 | NCBI WGS metagenome assembly OLOR01 (sample SAMEA3136695, study PRJEB25190) | human gut metagenome | biome: human gut; feature: human-associated habitat; material: faeces | place: Austria | collected 2013
CGCCGGAGGCATCGATCTTGTCAAACCATGCGGGGTCTTTCAGGTCGCAGGGGATATTTTGCTCCCGCTCCCCGGCAGGCAGAAGCTGCTGCCGCAAAGCGATCACATCCGGGAAGTCCAGATTGTAGATCTTGCATCTGCCGTTGTCGCAGGCTTTGCCGGTGTTGTCCAGCCCGCAGCCCAGATTGACCACCGCCGCGCAGGGGTGCGTTTTCAGGTATGCCTGCACCTCCCACGCAAGGTCATTCTGCCGCATGGCCACCTCCAGCGCACCGAAACGCTGCATCAGGCTGCGGGAGTTTTTCTCTGCCTGCGAAAAGTCGTAGTCGATTTCATCAATCAGACGCACCGCCGTCTCGTCCCGGTAAAGGGTCGGATACAACTCGGTACACAGCTTCCGGGAATACAGTGGGAGAATCAGCGTCTCCTGCACGGTGTTTTTCTCGATTTTGTATTTCATAGGTTCCTCCCTGTTCTCCTTATTCTGCTTTCCGGCAGACAAACCATGCCATGCCCTTCACTGTTCCAAGTGTTACGGTTGCGTACCGTTTCTCCAGCCGTTTTTTCAAACGGAAGGCCGTCTCATAGGGCGGTGTAAAGAACCCCATCCCTTCATAAACGTGCCGGACAAACCAATCCGTCCGCTTCTGTTCGCCCTTTACATAAAAGCAGCCGCAGAAGATCCCGCCGGGTCTCAAGACCCGAAAGACCTCCCGGTAAGCGGCCTCCTTATCCGGGAACGCGTGAAAGCCGTTCAGAGACAAAACAATGTCAAAGGCACCGTCCGCAAAGGGCAGCGCACCCACATCCCCCTGCCGGAAGGTCACATTTTTCAGGTGCAGACGATCTGCCTTTTCCTGTGCCTGTCCCATCATATCTGCCGAGTAATCCAGACAGGTAATATCTGATTTTGGCAGCGTCTTGTAAAGCGGCATGGTCAGAATACCCGTGCCCACCGGCACCTCCAGCAGCTTGCCGGAAAAATGCTCCGGGATGCCGGACAGCGCCTTTTCCAGATAGGCATCGTTTTCCGCCTTGTTCATACCCCACACCAGACGGCACACCGCTTTTCCGCTCAGGGTGGAGCAGGTGATCATGCCGTCATAAAAATTGTTGCCGCCTGTCAGCCGATAGGCGCTGCGAATCGCTTCTTTCCGTTCCATGATCCGTCCTCCTTACGCTCTGCCTTTTCCAGACGTCCTCCGGGATATGGACACCGAATAGTTAGATGGAGCTAACTTTCTGCTCTATAAAAAGCCGCTTCTCAGCGGTCCTTCTGCCAAAATAATACGCCCTGCTGTTGTCTCTGTCAAGATGTTTAGGCGTTTTCGGAGATTCCGAAAGAGATTTCGTTATCGAAGTCTCCCCTCGCCGCATGAAAGATGCAAATCGTTTCCTGCATCAAAAAAATTCACCTCTGCAAACTTGTCTGTTTCTGCTTGACAACGCCCTGTTGGCGTGCTATTTTAGTTTTTGTCAATTAGCCCAACCTAACTATCTGAGGGATACTTCTCCCGCAGTTTTTCTTTGCGCGCATTGTTAGGATAAGCTAACTAAATGTTTTTAGAAATAAAGATAGAGGTGTGTTACGATGAGATTGAAAAAGGTATTTGCAGGTGCACTTGCGGCGGCTATGCTGATGTGTGCGGTGGCAGTTCCGGCCTTCGCTGCGGAAGGCGTGGAGCAGGAGAACTGCCTGTCCTCCAGCTATGTCCAGATGAACATTCCCTACGCCGACTTCTACAAGGCTGCCGGTGTGGACAACGCATCCGAGATCGATGCTGTTACCAGCGCCACCAAAAACAAGACCCGTGCAGGCAACCTTGCCGCCGGTTCCTACCACGTCAACACCGATGGCACCGACATCACCGGCGTTTCTTGCCCGGTCAAGGTGCTGACCCCGTGGGCACTGAAGAACGCAAAGCAGGTCACCGATGCCGACAACTACGACATTACTGTTACCCTGAAGGGCAAGGAATCCACTACCACCTACACCGGCGCAGATGCTCTGTTTGAGAACGAGAGCTACGCTTACTACAAACTCAACGAGACCCCTGCCTACTACATCACCGCATGGTATAACCTGCTGAGCGGCAAGTGGGAGTTTGGCAAGGTCCACGCCACCGAGACCACTGTAGAGGGCACCACTGTGGAGCTGAATACCAACGGTCACCACACCACCTACGAGATGAAGATCTCCGGTTTTGATCTGGACTACAAGACCAACAAGGTCTACGGCGTGGTGCTGACCACCGCCGACGGCACCGAGTATGGCCTGCATCATGTGACCAACATCTGGCATGGTACCAAGTTGGGCTTCAATGCCGATGACCCTTACTTTGCATCCATCATCGGCAAGACTGTTACTCAGATCACCTTCTACGCCGCCGACGGTGTGTATGTCCTGCCGGTCAACGTGGCGCTGTGAGGTCGCGGAAAGTTTCCTGATTTAGCGAAATACAGCATAAAACGGCAAGGCCGCCTGGCAGCAGGCGGCCTTGCCGTTTTGTAGCAATTTGTGTTTCTAGGAACATCGTTCGGAGTAGCCTGCGCCGCACAGCTGCTCACACAGCAGTGCCTGCCGCTGGTCTTTCAGGCTCATGTCCAGCTTACGGAAGCGAAGCAGCCATCGCAATCCAACTTTTTCAATCGTTTGCAACATCGTTGGATTGCATATCGCAAAATATGCCGGTTAGAACAGTATTCCAAACCTGCCCTTGCGATTGAAACGGATAAATTCCTCTTTGATCTTGGGCTTTGCCAGCTTTTCTTCCGCAATGCGGGCTTCAAGTTCACGCTTGGTTTCTTCCAGCTGCTCCAACCGCTCCTTGGTGGAGCTGGGCAGGATGCCCGCCTGAATCGCATTGAGCATATTCTGGATACCCGATTCCGCATCGAACGGTGGAACGTGCATCTCAAACAATGTTTCGTATAATGGATATGCCACATTTTGCGTAAGATTGCAAGATAAATCTTATTTCTGACAGAAAGGGCCGAACCCGTGCAACGAGTCCGGCCCTTTCTGTGCTTTGGTTGGATCTTAAGCAAAGTTATGGTAAATGAAGAAGTTGGCTTTGGGAGTTTACAGCAGGCTCAGTGCTTCCTCGTCTGCCACAAGGATGCAGTCCGGATGCAGCTGCAGGATGCTGCCGGGGCAGGCAGGGGTCACAGGGCCGGTCACGGCGTCCTTGACGGCCTGTGCCTTGGCTTTACCGTTGGCTACCACCAGCACCTTGCGTGCCTGCATGATGGTCTTGATGCCCATGGTGTATGCCTGTTTGGGGACAAGGGCCTCGTTGCCGTCAAAGAAGCGCTTGTTGGCTTCGATGGTAGTGGGCGCAAGGTCGATGCAGTGGGTCTCCAGCTCAAAGGCTTCGCCCGGCTCATTGAAGCCGATATGACCATTGGGGCCGATGCCCAGCAGCTGCAGGTCGATGCCGCCCAGCTTGTGGATGATACCGTTGTAACGGGCACACTCGGCGGCAGTGTCCAGATTGGTGCCGTCCGGCAGGTTGGTCTTGGCCGGGTCGATATTCACCTTGCTGAACAGGTTCTCGTTCATGAAATACCAGTAGCTCTGGGGGTGCTCCTTGGGCAGGCCGCGGTACTCATCCAGATTGACAGTAGTGACCTCGGAGAAATCCAAATCGCCTTTGTTGTACCAGTCCACCAGTTGGGCATAAGTGCCCACCGGGGTGCCGCCGGTGGCAAGACCCAGTACACAGTCCGGCTTCATGATGACCTGTGCGGAGATGATGTTGGCCGCTTTGCGGGACATATCCTGATAATCTTTTGCGCGGATGATCTTCATAATAATACTCCTTTTATAGTACCGTTACGCCTGCGTTCCGGCAGGCCTGTAAAAATTCTACGGGCAGCTTTCCGTCCGAGATCACAATATCAATATCGGACAGCTCGCAGATGTGGAATGTACTTTTCAGTCCGATCTTGGAGGAATCCAGCAACACGGCTTTCTGCTCACAGCGGCGGAGCACGGTCTGCTTGAGCCGTGCTTCATCCTCCACACCGCAGGTAAAACCGGTTTCCGGGCTGTAACTGGTCACGCCCAGCAGCAGCAGATCAAAGTTGATGCCCTCCATCGTCTGGATGCTCTGTGCACCGCAGACGCTCAGGCTGAACCGGTTCAGGCTGCCGCCCGGCAGGGACACATGGGGCTTTTCCAGCTTTGCCAGCTCCATGGCGCAGCTCAGGCCGCTGGTATAGATGAGCATGGGCTGATCCGGGATGCACCGGGCCACTGCTGTGGCGGTGCTGCCAGAATCCAGAAACAGGGTGGTGTTGGGGCGCAGCAGAGCAGTGGCTTTTTCGGCAATGATCTGCTTTGCTTCGGCATTGCGGGCGGAACGGCGGCTCAGCAGGTCGTCTGTGCCTACCACCTGCTCCACCGACTTGACACCGCCATGCACCCGCACCACACGGCGGGCTTCATCCAGTGCTTTCAGGTCGGTGCGCAGGGTCATTTCCGAAACGGAAGGGAAAGCTTCCTTGAGCTGGGCAAAGCTAATGCTGCCTTTGCGGTTCACCAGTTCCACGATCTGATTGCGGCGTTGTTCCATGGGGGATTCCTCCTGTCTGCGTTTGTCCTGTCCCATGGCACGTTCCGCTTAGTCCTCCGGGTTGAAGTTTGCCAGCAGATATTCCTCTGCTTCCGGGCACCACAGGCCGTTGTGGGCATCCACGATGTCAGCCAGTGCGGTATAGCGGGGGTCGTTGTCCTGTTCGCCCTTGGCACGCAGATCGGTCAGGGCGATGAGGGGCATGGTCAGGTGGGTGTAGATCAGCTTTTTGCCGCCGGGGATCTTGGGCAGGTTTAGGGTGGTCTCGGCAGCGGCGTTCAGACCGCCGATGTGGGTGACCATCACAGCCGGGTCGATGCGCTTAGCGGCGGTCAGTTCCAGCGACTCGATCATGTCGGCGGTATTACCGCCGGTGGTGCCCATGACATGGGTAGAATTGTAGTGCACATCGTAGAAGTTCATCTTGGCGCTGAACTGCTTGTCGGTGGGGCCTGCAAAGAAGTTCAGGCAGCCGTCACGACCCAGCACAGCACTGGACAGCTCCACCACCGGCGCGATGGGGGCGTAGCAGAACACATCATCAAAGCCGGTACCGCCGGTCAGCTCCCGCAGCTCGGCAGCGGGGTCTGCCATGTTGGCGGTGTTGACGAAGTACAGGTCGATGCCGTCCTTCTCCTTGACCTCCTTCGGGGGGAAGAGGGACTCCGCACGGGCCAGACGATCCTCGTTGATATCGGTGACCACCACCATGCCGGGGCGCACATCACGGTGCAGTGCGTAGGTCAGAGCACCCAGACCCATGGGGCCTGCACCGGCCAGAATCGCCAGCTTGCCACCCTTCTTGATGCCCATATCGTGATGGTATACCCCCATCTTGGTGTGGTAGGCGGCGTTGAAAGCACCGATGGAGCAGCTCATAGGCTCGGCCAGAGAAGCCTCGTAGTAAGCACGGCCCTTGTACTCCAGCAGGCAGCCCAGTTCCATGACCTCGGCAGGGATGATGCAGTAGGTGGCGTCGCCGCCGAAGAACTCGTAGGAGTAGCCGGGGCTCCACATGGTGCCCTTGTAGTTCAGGGCGGGCTGCAGGGTGAACTTCATGCCGGGCTTGAACTTGTCATGATGCGCCTTGCCCACCTTGACGATATCACCGGCGAACTCGTGACCCATGATGGCGGGGTGCTCAGCTACATCCGGATGCACACGCTTGTGACCAGTGCCGAGGATGGCACACTTGTAAGTAGACATACAGATGCTATCGGAAACGACCTTGACCAGGATCTCATCGTCCTTGATCTCCGGCAGTTCAAAAGTATCCAGACGCAGGTCGTTGGCGGCGTGCAGACGAACAGCTTTGACTTTCATAATGAAACTCTCCTTTTATTATAACAGTTACCGTTGTGTTTTCAAGAAGTTTTACAGATGCTGGAAGGTGACCAGCGGCAGCAGTTCTTCGATCTGGCTGCGCTCTGCGGCCTGTGTGCCGCTGCACATCACATTGGCGGCTCCTGTGGCGATGGACAAGCGAACGGTATTTTCTTCGCTGAGCCCTTCCGCTTCGGCGTAGGCGAGAGCGGCGACCACGCTGTCGCCGGCACCCACCGTGCTGCCCACTTTGACCTTCAGTGCCGGAGCGTAGATCACGCTGTCCTTGCGGAGATACAGCGCACCCCGACCGCCCATGGACACCACCACATGTTCGATGCCCCTGCGGATGAGCGCCTGACCGGCATCGGCCAGTTCATCCAGCGTTTTCAGCTCCCGGCCCATCATGCGGGAAAGCTCGTCGTTGTTGGGTTTGACCAGATAGGGAGCAGCCTTCAGCCCCTCTGCCAGCAGCTCGCCGTCTGCATCCAGAAAGACCTTTGCCCCTGCCTTTTTGCAGGATTCCACCCATGTGTAGTAGGTGTCCTTGGGGGCACCCTTCGGCAGGCTGCCTGCCAGCACCACGATATCCCCCTGTTTCAGTTCCTTCAGCAGGTCGTACAGCAGGGCGGTCAGCTCCGGGGCATCTACCTCGATGCCCGGCTCGTTGATGTCGGTGTTGGTGTGGTTTTCCGGGTCGATGACCTTCAGGTTCGTGCGGGTCTCGCCGGGCACGAAACGGAAGTTGTGGGCAAGCCCTTCACTGTCCAGTGCGTCCTGAATGGCTTTGCCGCTGTTACCGGCCAGAATGCCGATAGCCTTGCTGGTCCCACCCAGCTTTGCGATCACCTTGCTGACGTTGATGCCCTTGCCACCGGGATCGGTACGCATCTTGGTGATCCGGTTTACGGTGTCCAGCGCAAGGTTCGGGATCTCAACGGTCTTGTCCAGCGCCGGATTCAATGTTACGGTGTAGATCATGGGAACAACAGCCTCCTTCACGATTGTTGTTATGAAATTCGAAACTGTTGAAACGAAAGCTCTGGCATTATAATACCAACAGTTCTTGCCCATGTCAAGCTGTTGTTTCAACAAATTGCACCGCGCGTTTTTGGTGCTTTTCGCCAACTTTCTGGGATACATGATTTTTAGTTCAAAAGTTTTCTAATAGGTATCTTGTTATAATAACAAAAAAGCTCCCGGCTCTGCCCAAAAAGGCAAAAGCCGGGAGTGCGTTTTCAATTCATTTTGTATGCGGCGGTTTGCTGTCTGCAAAAAAGCCACGGTCAAAGCCCTGTTCCAGCAGGTCTGCCGCTTCCTGCTGCTGTCCGGTGCGCAGCGCTTCCATCAGCCGGGGCGTTTCGATCAGCTGCCCGCTGACATTCTGCATGACCTCCACCGGGACGCCATTCCCGTCGTCCGGAGCCAGCAGCACCAGTGCCCCCAGCACGATGCGCCCCGGCTCATAGACCGGCGGCTGTGCCTGCAGATAGCCCAAGCGGCAGTCCTTTACCGCACTTGTCCTGCAATGGAGCAGCAGGGCATACAGTGGTTTGATGTAGGTATCGCCCAGCGTTTCACGGCGGCGAAGCTGCTGCTCCACCAGCCTGGCGTCCGCTTCCTGCGGGCAGAACAGCTGCGCCGCTGCATGGATGAGGGCAGCGCGGCTGCCGGGAGCCTTGACGGGCTGGATGGTCAGATGTTCCAGCAGCCCGGTCATGGACCGGGTCAGGCGTGCATAATACTGCAGCTTGGAGCCTGCGTGCGGTGCATCCTGCACAGGCTGCACCGCCGGTTCCGGTTCTGCGCGGTTCTGGCTGTACCGCGTGATAGCGTCCTTCAGCACGGCGCGATCCGGTTCCAGCAGGGAAGGGCTGATGCACACCGCCGGGTAATCCAGTTCCAGCGGCACGGTGGAGATAATGAAGTCGATTTTTCTCCGGCACAGGTCGGCGGCGTTCAGCTCCCGCACCGAGCAGCACCCCTCCACCTGCAAAGAGGGAAACTCGTTTCCCAGCCGGGAAGCCAGAAAGCGGCTGGAGCCCATCCCCAGCGGACAGGCCACTACCACCCGCAGCCGCAGCCGGAACATGGCATTCTGTTCCAGCACTGCGCCAAAGTGCATAGCAAGGTAGGCCGCTTCATCGTCTGAAATGGCGGGCAAAACGAATTGCTGCTGCACCGCATCACAGGCGGCGCGGGTGGCTTTCCACAGGCCGGGGTAGGCGGTGCGGATGGTGTCCAGCTGGGGGTTTTCGGTACGAATGTTCTGCTCCACCCGCAGCAGCATGGGGCGCAGGTGGCAGTACAGGTCATCCCGCAGGGAGGTGTAACCGGAAAGGTCTGTGTGCAGCGCCTTTTCCATTTCCCGGATAAGGGCGGCCTCCAGATTCCGCAACTCCATCTCCTGTGCACTGCCCCAAGGATCCTCCGCGCCCAGATAGGCGGAGAGATACAGTTCCAGATACTGCGCTTCCTCAGGCGGCAGGGTCAGCCCGAAGGTGCGGTTCAGCGCCGCCACCAGCCGGGCAGCATGATTGCCCGCCGGGCGCAGCCCTCTGGGGGCACTGCCCTTGTCGCCGCCCTGCCGCAGCTGCTGAATGGTCAGGGTGCAATGGATAGCCAGCGCCAGAAAACCTGCATCCGGCAGATGGAGCTGCTCTTCCTGTTCAAACTGCTGCAAAACCGCCCAGACCTTTTCGGCCGTTTTTGTATCCAGCAGGGTCGAGAAGATCTCGTTTTCCGGCATCCGTCCGCAGAGCACCTCTGCCAGTTCCTTTTCCGGCATACTGCTGCGCAGCAGGGCAGACACCACCCTCCGGTAGGAAGAAGCATCCCCCTGCAGCCAGACCCCCACGCCGGGGCGGCGGAACATCTCCACCCGGTAGGGGTGTAGCTTGGTCTCAAGTTCATCCAAGTCTGCAGACAGTGTGCTTTCCGAAACGCCAAGCGCCCGTGCCAGTACCGCTGTTTTGCAGGGTTCCTGCTCGCTGAGCAGCCTTGTCAAAAGCTGCTGCCGCCGCTCTGCGCGAGAAAGTTCTTTCCTGTCGCCGCTGTTCAGCTGGGTGCGCAGTGCGTCTCGCCGCTCCGGCGCTTCATCCAGCAGCAGACCCTTGCCGGGATTCCGCACAAAATGCGCCCCGGCAGCCTGCATCCACTGCTCCACAGCGGGCAGCTCCCGCAGCACGGTGCGGCGGCTGACCCCGATGCTTTCAGCCAGCGCCGCCGCCGTCACCCAGCCCTGCGGAAGGCTGAGCAGCTGCTCGATCAGCTTCCGTGCATTTGCCGACAGTTCCTCACGATACACCGCACCCATGTTGCTTTTCTCCTTTTCCCAAAAGTTACCCATTGCTTCTATTGTAGCATAGTGCCACCCCGTCTGCCAGCCCCCAACGCAGAAAAGAAGTTGTGTGTTTTTTGTCACCATTGCCCGGTGACAAAAGCTTCCTTGTTCCCGTCTTGTATCCCGGCGCATCAGCAAATATGCACAAATCACCCGCGCATCCATTGGAAATGTTGCCGTATCAGCCCACTGGTGTCACCATCCTCCGGTGACAACCCCACCGCTTGTCGCCATTGAAATCCGGCGCAGTATCGGCTAGAATAGTGTCAGAACGAAACGAAAGCTCCTCCGAACAACCGTCCGCAGGCCGCAGCTCCCATGCCACAGGAGCTGCACCGCCTGCCTTTCAAGTGAAAAAGGAGAGCTACAAATGAAAAACGCTGTTTCCCGCTTTGGCAAGTTCCTCAGCGGCATGGTCATGCCGAATATCGGCGCATTCATCGCGTGGGGCTTCCTCACTGCTCTGTTCATTGAAGCGGGCTGGTTCCCCAACGAAAAGCTGGCCAACATGGTCTCCCCGATGCTGACCTACCTGCTGCCCATCCTCATTGCAGGGCAGGGCGGCAAGATGATTGCAGGCGACCGTGGCCGTGTCATCGCCGCCATCGCTGTGGTGGGCTGCATCTGCGGCTCGGACTACACCATGCTGATGGGTGCCATGGTCATGGGCCCTCTGGCCGGCTGGGTCATCAAGCAATTCGATAAGAAGGTGGAAGGCCATATCCCCGCCGGTTTCGAGATGCTGGTCAACAACTTCTCCGTCGGCATTCTGGGTATGCTGCTGGCCATCCTCGGCTACTACGTCATCGGCCCGTTCATGACCGCCATCCTCACCGTGCTGACCGCCGGTGTGGACTTCCTTGTGGCGCACAGCCTGCTGCCGCTGGTGTCCATCTTCATTGAGCCTGCAAAGGTATTGTTCCTGAACAACGCCATCAACCACGGCATCTTCAGCCCCATTGGTGCAAGTCAGGCTGCTGAGACCGGCCGCTCCATCATGTATATGCTGGAAGCCAACCCCGGTCCCGGTCTTGGTGTCCTGCTGGCCTACTGCTTCTTCTGCAAGGACGACACCACCCGCCAGTCCGCTCCCGGTGCTGTGATCATCCACCTGCTGGGCGGCATCCACGAGATCTACTTCCCCTACATCCTGATGAACCCCGTGATCATCATCGCCCCCATCGTGGGCAACTTCTGTGCCATCCTGTTCTACTCTATGACCGGTGCAGGTCTGTCCGGTCCTGCTTCTCCCGGTTCCATCATCGCCTACATGGCAATGGCTCCCCGGGATTCCATTCTCACCGTTCTGCTGGGCGTTGTCATCGCCGGTGCTGTTTCCTTTGTTCTGTCCTCGGTCATTTTGAAAGCCACCTCCGGCCACGCCAAGAGCCTGACCGATGCCCAGAACGAGATGAAAGAGATGAAGGCACAGGCCAAGGGCGAGATCCCCGAGCCTACTGCCGTAAATGTCGGTCAGATCCGCAAGATCGTCTTTGCCTGCGATGCCGGTATGGGTTCCAGCGCCATGGGTGCTACCAAGTTCCACAACCGCATTAAGGCGGAGCGCCCCGACCTGACCGTGACCAACTCCAGCGTGGACACCATCCCCGCTGACGCGGACGTGGTGGTCTGCCAGCGCGTTCTGGCTGACCGCGCCGCCAAGTGCGCCCCGCAGGCACAGCTTGTTACATTGGATAACTTCCTTGCAGATCCGCATCTGGACGCATTGTACAACGCACTGACCTCCACTACCCCGGCACTGGATGCCAAGGCCGAAGCTGCCGCCAATGAGGAGATCGTATCCGACCTGCGTAACGCAGCCGTAGCCCCTCTGGCGGCTGCCGTGACCGAGGCTTCCAAAGCCAACGATTCCGTGATGAAGATCCAGGCGGAGGACATCCAGCTGGGTCTGCCCTCCGTCACCAAGGAGGAGGCCATCCGTGCCGCCGGTGCGCTGCTGGCAAAGCGCGGCTATGTGGACGAGACCTACGCCGACGCCATGGTGGAGCGCGAAAAGCTGGTGAGCACCTACATGGGCATGGGCGTAGCCATTCCCCACGGCACCAGCCAGAAGAAGGGCACCGTTAAAAAGTCCGGCGTTGTCCTGCTGCAATATCCGCAGGGCGTGGACTTCGGCGATGAAAAAGCCTACCTCGTGTTCGGCATTGCCGGTGTCGGCAACGACCATCTTGACCTGCTGGGCAATGTCTGCGAGATCCTTGAAGACGAGGATGCGCTGGAACAGCTCAAGACCACTTCCGATATGAACTATGTGCTGGAGCACTTACAATAACGATTCCAAAAAGGAGAGATTTTTATGAAGAGCATCGATATCACCATTCAGGACAAAGAAGGTCTGCACGCCCGTCCCGCCGGCATCCTGAGCAAAGCTGCCAAAGGCTTTGAGAGCAAAGTCACTATGACTAAGAACGGCAAAGTCGCCGACATGAAGAAGATCTTTGCCGTAATGGGTCTGGCCGTGAAGTGCGGCGAGACCGTGACCATCGCCGCCGATGGCCCGGACGAGGATGCCGCCATCGAAGAATTGACCAAGCTGTGCAAGGACGCATGACTTCTCCCTCCGTCTATGACCATTCTGCATAAATACTGCTGACGCAAAACCGCTCCGGGCAGAACGCTCGGAGCGGTTTTGCTGTCAGTACCCAGCCATCCTTGCCTGCTGGAACAGCGAGGAAGGACAGCGAGAGTTTGCCGCATGGCAGGCGGAACAGGCTCATCATACCCCCAGCAAAGAAAAGCAGAGCGTTCCCGACGGGGAACGCCCTGTTGTACATATCGCTATCGTATGTGGCTTTTGGCAGGGTACGTCCTATTCAGGGGCGCACCCTGTTTTTTGTTTTGCCCTTAATCTTCTAATCCATGGCTCCCGGCCACATTCTTCAAATACTCCTCCGGGTCACCGTTCAGAATCAAATCCGCATAGCCTAGTGGGTCATTATAGACGAGATAGTCTAACTCCGACCTCTGTGCCATGGTCACATCCAGTGCATCCTCAACCCCGGTACAGTCAATGGAGATCATTCTCCCATCCCGGAGCAGCAGCTCCACGCAGCCGGTGT
>OLOR01003038.1_pt1 | contig 12303 bp, 14 predicted proteins | sample 1672521 | NCBI WGS metagenome assembly OLOR01 (sample SAMEA3136695, study PRJEB25190) | human gut metagenome | biome: human gut; feature: human-associated habitat; material: faeces | place: Austria | collected 2013
ATTCCTCCAAGTATTAATAATTAATTATAGCATATAAAAAAATAAAACCAGCTACAAATGTAACTAGTCTTATTGTGAATTGTATAAAAGGTTATTAATTATATTTTAATTATAACACATTGTATGTAATTTTTAAAAGTATCATAATTAAACTTTTTACTGTTCGTTAATTATTTTGTGAACGGTTGCAACACTACAATTCATATCTTTAGCAATAGCTCTGTAACTTTTTCCTTGTAATCGTAACATTTTTACCGTTGTTTTTTCTTCTTCTGTAAACATTTCTTTTCTTCCAGCACCACGTTCATTTTTTAATTTATTAACGCAATTATTACTTTTAAACTCTTCATTTTCTTTTAATAGCTTCTGGATAGTATCTCTATTCTTTTTAATAGTATCATCTTTAGCTTCAATTGTTATTCCATGCCCTTTTATAACTGTTTTTAAATATTCTATCTCATTACTCATACTCTTATAGGCTGGACTATTTTCAAAGCTATCATCAGCTATATTCTCCATTTGCTCTATTTGTTTATTCCTATCATTAATTATCTCTTTGTATTCATTTAATTTAATTTCTAACTCTTCAATAACTTCTTCTAATGCTTTAATAGTTTTTCTTGCCAATATAACCACTCCGTTAATCAATTAATTTGTTAACTTAATAGTAACATATTTCTTTTGATTGTTCAATATTTAATTTATTAACAAAAACTAAATTAAAATAATATTTTCAAATGTAAATTTTGGTAATAAGTTTAAAATCGACAAATAATTTTGCTTTATATGTAATAATAGTAAAATTATTTTATAATTTACCATTATTTTTATGTTTTTCCAACAACAATTTCGACACAAATTTAAAACTATATATGATAATTTAGTTTTATAGACAAGCTTAATTAATTTTAATATTAAGGTTTAAGTAAGAGAGGGGGGTATATCTAAGGGATATAGATTTTACATATATAAATAGTTAAAATAAAACATAATTGGCAATTGATTAACGAACATTTGTTTGTTATAATTTTTATGAAGTTTTTTTACAAAGGGGAGTAACTTATGGATGGAGTAAGAAAAGAATTATATAAGCTATTAAATGAATATTCATATAGAGAAATAAGCAAAATATTAGAAAAAACAAAAATAGCACTTAAAAAATAAGTGCTATATCATTTTTGTATTAAGAGGATGTCCATTTAACTGCAAATATTGTCTTTCATCAACAACTCATGGAGTAAGATTTTTAGATATTGAAAGAGTAAAAAAAGAATTGCAATTTTTCATAGATAAAAAAGTAAGACTTGTTAAATTTGTAGATAGAACTTTTAATTGCAATTTTAAATTTTCAACAGCTATATGGGAATTTTTAATTAATGCTGAAACAAAAACTCAATTTCATTTTGAAATATCAGCAGACATTTTAAAACCACAAGAATTAGAATTGCTTAGAAAGGCACCTAAAGATAGATTCCAATTTGAAGTAGGAGTTCAAACTACTAATGATGATGTATTAAATAGAATTAATAGATTTGTTAATTTTAGTGATATTAAAGAAAAGGTTGTTGAATTATTAGAAATAAAAAATATAAAACAGCATTTAGATTTAATAGCAGGATTACTAGGTGAAGACATAGTATCATTTAAAAAATCATTTAATGATGTATATAGTATTGAACCTGAAGAAATACAGTTAGGATTCTTAAAGCTTCTTAGGGGATCTTCTATGAGAGAAGAAGCTGAAGAGTATGGAATGAAATATTCACCATATCCTCCATACGAAATTATTTCTACAAAGGATATTTCTTATGATGAGCTTTTAATATTAAAAAAAGTAGAAAGTATGGTAGATAAATATTATAATTCACAGAAATTCAATAACATAATAAAAATATTAGTTAAGTGTTTTGATACTCCTTATGATTTTTATTTAGAATTGGGAAATTACTTTGATAAGAAGGGATACTTCGATAGAAATATAGGTAATAGTGAATATTATAAAGTATTTTTAGATTTCAATATGGAAATAACAAAACTAGATAATAAAATATTACGAGATATAGTAAAGTATGATTACTTAATGTTTAATAAAAGAAGAGGGATGCCAGAATTCTTAGGAAAAGGAGTAGGTAAGGAAAAAGAAAATGAATTTAAAGATAGATTAAGAGAAAAATACTCCTTTAAAGATTATTATGTAGAAGGTTTTTGCATAGATATAAACAAATATATAAAAACTGGTGAAATAGAAGAAAGAGAATCATATTTCTTATTTGGATATGATGGAGACATTATAGAAATTGATAATTTAGTTAACATAAAAGAAAATAAGTAAATTACAAAAAGAAAATAAGTAAGTAAAAAATATAATAAATAGATAATTATTACAAAATTAAAGTGTTGTTTAGGAAATGTTAACAAAAAAAAGTTGAAAAATTGTAAAAACCGTGTATAATTAAAAAAGAGATAAAAAGTAATTAATACTATATTAAGTATTAATATTTATATTATCCAACTTGTATATAGTAAAGGTGGTGAGACTTTGGCATTAGAAGCAATTAATGAGATAAAGGAAGCTGAGAAAAAGGCTGAAATGATAATTTCAGAAGCTAAACAAAATGCAAAAGAAATTGTTAGCGGTGCTACTAAAGAAGCAGATATCAAATATGATGAAATAATAAGCGAAGCAAAAGCAAAAGCTAATAACTTATTAAATGCTGCTTTAGAAGAAGGAAATAGCAATGCAGAACCGATCTTAAAGATTGGAGAAAAAGAAATAGAGGCTATACGTAATATGTCTCAAGATTTAAAAGATAATGCTATTAATATAGTTGTTGAGAGGATAGTGAAGATTCATGGCAATAGTTAAGATGAACAAATTCACTTTGCTTACTTTTGAATCTAAAAAAGAAGAACTTCTTCGTAGATTACAAGGATTTTCAAATGTAGAATTTATAAATCTACAAGATGAAAATTTATTAGAAGCTAATGAAGAGTTAAAAACTCTTAATAAAGACGAAGTAGATTCAAATATTGCAAAGTATGAAGAAGATTTATCAAAGGCTAAAACTACTCTAGACTTTTTAACTCACTATATGCCTAAAAAGTCAGGATTAAAAGCATTAGAGGATGACAAGGAAAACTTAACTATTGATGAATTAGAAAATGCAGTTAAGAACATAAACTGGAACGAAATTTATTGTAAAGTTAAGGAAAAGGAAGATGAGCTTCACAGCATAGAAAGCAAAATTACTAAGCTAGAAGGCGAAATTGAAGTTTTAACTCCATGGCAAGCCTTAGATATTTCTTTTGAAGCTCTAAATGAGCTAAATATGGTGTCAACTTTCGTTGGAAGTATTTCAAAGCAATATGAAGGACAACTTAATGAAAGTTTAGATGCTGAATATGTTGAAATTATCTCAAGAGGTAATAACGATATAAACATATTAGTTGTGTCTTTAAAAGAAAGACATGATGAAGTATTAAATCTTTTAAGAGGATTTGGATTTAGTTCATTTAAATCAGAGTTTGATGAAATACCACAAGTTGTTATAACAAATCATGCTCATGAGATAGAAGAATTAAAATCAAAAATATTCTTCGTAAAAGAAGAAGTAGCTTCTTTTGAAGAAGACTATAAGAAAATGAAATTAGTTTATGATTATCTTACAAACATAGTTTTAAGATATAAAGCTTCAAATAACTTCTTAAGAACTACAAACACTGTTGCTATTCAAGGATGGTGTGAAGTAGAAAAGAATGAAGAATTACAAAAGATATGTAAGGAAGCTTTAAATGACGACTATTATATATCATTTGAAGAAGTAAAAGAAGATGAAGTTGATGCGGTTCCAGTTAAATTAAAAAATGGATTGCTTAACAAAACATTTGAATCTGTTACAGAGATGTATAGTTTACCAAAATATAATGAAGTAGATCCAACTCCATTATTAGTGCCATTTTATTTAATATTCTTTGGTATGATGGTTGCTGACGTTGGATATGGATTAGTAATGTTAATAGCTGCCTTCTGTGCAATGAAATTCTTAAAATTAAATAAGAAAAATGAAGATTTTGCTAGATTCTTCTTATTCTTAAGTATACCAACAATAGTTATTGGTTTAATATACGGATCATTCTTTGGAGATGCAGTTAAAATACCAGGATTAATAAATCCAACTGAAGATGTTAATACACTTTTAGTGGCTTCTATAGTATTTGGTGTTATACAAATATTCTTTGGATTATGTATAAAAGCATATACGCTTATTAAAGCAGGAAAACCAAAGGATGCATTTTATGATGTTGGTTCATGGTTAATTACTTTAATTTCTATTGGAGTATTAGCAGGAACTATAATGCTAGGATGGCCATCAATAGTTAAATACATTGCTATAGCAGCTATGATATTTGGTATGCTTGTAATAGTATTAACTGGTGGTAGAGCAGAAAAGACAAAAGGTGCTCAAATAGGTCAAGGTTTATATTCATTATATGGAATAACAAGCTATATTGGTGACTTAGTTTCATATACAAGACTTATGGCATTAGGTTTATCAGGTGGATGTATTGCAGGAGCATTAAACTTGTTAATGAAATCATTAACTGGTCCGGCAATAATATTATTACCATTTGTGTTTGTAGCAGCTCACGTATTTAACTTATTATTAGGTTTATTAGGAGCATATGTTCACACAGCAAGATTACAATACGTAGAGTATTTCTCAAAATTCTACGAAGGTGGAGGAAAAGCATTTACTCCATTTAAAGCATCAGAAAAATATATGAATTTAAAGGAAAATTAGGAGGATTTGAAAAATGAATACATGGATACAATTTTTTATGGAAAATAATGGTGGTTTAATATTTGCAGCTTTAGGTGTTGCATTAGCAGTTGGTTTATCAGGTATAGGTTCAGCTAAAGGTGTTGGACTAGTTGGGGAAGCGGCTTCAGGATTAGTTACAGAAGAACCAGAAAAGTTCGGTAAAGCATTAGTATTAGAATTATTACCAGGTACTCAAGGTTTATACGGTTTCGTTGTTGGTTTCGTTGCTTACACTAAGATGTCATCAGGAATGTCTTTAGAACAAGGTTTATACTTAATAGGTGCTTGTTTACCAATCGCTTTAGCTGGTTTATTCTCAGGTATAGCTCAAGGTAGAGTTGCTGCTTCAGGTATCCAAATATTAGCTAAGAGACCAGAACACAACACAAAAGGTATCATCTTATCAGCAATGGTTGAAACTTACGCATTATTAGGATTCGTTATATCATTCATGTTAGTAAGTATGGCAATGTAATTAATACATGCAATATTATTAGCATCATAAAGATTGGAGATATAGATTATGTCAAATGTAAAGAATATAACTTCTAAAATCCTTAAGGATGCAGAAGCTGGAAAGGAAAATATCTTAGCAACTGCTGAAGAAGAAAAGAATAAAATTCTTTCTAAAAAAATAAGCAGTGCAAATGAAATTGCACAAGAAATTTTAGAAAAAGCTGAAGTTGAAGCAAAATCTAAAAAAGAAAGAGTAATTTCTAGTGCTAAATTAAAAGTTAGAAATAACAAATTAGCAGCTAAGCAAGAAATTATAGATGAAGTTTTCGAAAAGAGTATAGATAAGTTAACAGAATTATCTAAAGAAGAATTCTTAAACTTTGTTAAAAATACAATTTCAACAATGAATTTAACTGGAAAGCAAACATTAATTTTAAATGAAACAGGGTTAAAGTTTGTAGATGCAGCCTTCATTGAAGAATTAAACTCAAAAGTAAAAGCACAAATCACTTTAAGTGAAAAAGCTGGTAATTTTAAAGGTGGTTTCATCTTAGAAAATGAAGGTATAGAAATAAATAGCACTTTTGAAGCTCTAGTAAGCTCATTAAGAGATGAGTTAGAGTTCGAAGTGGCGCAGGTGTTATTTAGTTAAGGAGGGGTAGTATGGATGTAATGCAATTTACTCAAGCTCTTTCAAGAATTTGGGTATTGGAAACAAGACTCCTTGATAAATCTAAAGTAGAAAGAATGTTAGAAGCTAATTCTGCTGATGAAGTTTTAAAAATACTTGGTGAAACTGAGTATGCTAATATAATGGGTAATGTTAAAAGAGCGGCTGATTATGAAGAAGTTTTAAGTACAGAACTTAAAAGAGTTTATAAATTAGTTTATGAACTTTGCCCAGTAAAAGAAATAGTAGATCTAATGAGCATTAAATATAAATACCACAATATTAAGGTATTATTAAAAGGAAAGTTCTTAGATAAAGATTTCTCAAACATGTTAATTGATTTAGGTAATGAAGACTTAAATGAATTAAAGAGAAAAATAGATACAGATAATTTTAGAGATTTAAAAGGAAATGTTGAAAAAGCGGTTTTAGAAGTAATTGCTGATTTTGAAGCAAATAAAGATCCTCAAAATATTGATATAATTGTAGATAGATATATGTTTAAAGAGTTAGTTGAAATAAAGAAATCTTTAAATTATAAATTTACAGATAAACTTGTAAATGCAATTATTGATGCTACAAATGTCAGAACTTTACTAAGAATTAAAAAGCAAGGTAAAGGAAGAGAATTTGCATCAGAAGTTTTAGTTAGTGGTGGATCTATAAGCAAAGATACATTAGTAGCAATCATTAATGAAACACCAGAAAATATTATTTCAAAATTAAGTACTAGTATATATTCTGATTTAATAAAAGAAGGTGTTGAAAGCTACATAGCTACTAATTCAGCAAATCTTTTAGAAAAATTAAGTGATAATTACATTATGGATTTAATGAAAAGCGGTAAGCTTGTAACATTTGGACCAGAAAGAATTTTATCATATATTTATGCTAAAGAAACAGAAATCAAAATCATTAGAATTATAATGGTTGGTAAGCTTAATAATATTGCTGAGGAAGTAATAAGAGAAAGGCTGCGTGATATTTATGTATAAGAAAATCGGTGTAGTTGGAGATAAAGACTCAGTTTTAGCATTCAAAGCTATTGGAATAGATGTATTTCCAGTTGTAGAAGCTGATGAAGCTAGAATTGCTGTTGATAGAATGGCTATGAATGGATACGCAGTTATTTTTATAACAGAGCAAGTTGCAGTAACAATTGAAGAAACAATTGAACGTTACAATAAGCAAATGCTTCCTGCTGTAATATTAATTCCAAGTAATCAAGGAACTTTAAATATAGGTTCAAAGAGAATCAGCGATAGCGTAGAAAAAGCTGTTGGTGTGAATATTTTATAGGAAGGCAGGTTAGAGATTTGAAGACCGGAAAGATAATCAAGGTTGCAGGTCCTTTAGTTGTTGCTGAAGGAATGGACGAAGCAAATATTTATGATATGGTTAAGGTTGGAGAAAAGGGTCTTATCGGAGAAATCATTGAAATGAGAGGCGATAAGGCATCTATCCAAGTTTACGAAGAAACTACAGGAATAGGGCCAGGGGACCCAGTTGTTACAACAGGGGAACCATTAAGTATTGAATTAGGACCAGGACTTATAGAGTCAATGTTCGATGGAATACAAAGACCACTAGATGCATTTGAAAAAGTAGCTCAATCACCATTCTTAACAAAAGGTGTATCAGTTACTTCATTAAACAGAGAAAGAGTTTGGACTTTTAATCCTACAGCTAAAGTTGGAGATAAAGTAGAAGCTGGTGATGTAATCGGAACAGTTCAAGAAACATCTGTTGTATTACACAAAATAATGGTTCCATATGGAGTAGAAGGAACTATTAAAGAAATTAAGGCTGGAGACTTTACAGTTGTAGATACAGTTTGTGTTGTTGAAACTGCTAAGGGAGATAGAGAAGTTCAACTTATGCAAAAATGGCCAGCAAGAAAAGGTAGACCATTTGCACAAAAATTAAAACCAGAAGCACCAATGACTACAGGACAAAGAGTTATAGATACATTCTTCCCAGTAGCTAAGGGTGGAGCTGCTGCAGTACCAGGTCCTTTCGGAGCAGGTAAGACAGTTGTTCAACACCAAATAGCAAAATGGGGAGATGCTGAAATAGTTGTTTACGTTGGATGCGGTGAACGTGGTAACGAAATGACAGACGTTCTTAATGAATTCCCAGAGTTAAAAGACCCTAAAACTGGTGAATCATTAATGAAGAGAACAGTACTTATAGCAAACACTTCAAACATGCCAGTTGCGGCAAGAGAAGCTTGTATATATACAGGTATCACAATAGCTGAATACTACAGAGATATGGGATACTCAGTATCAATCATGGCAGATTCTACTTCAAGATGGGCAGAAGCATTAAGAGAAATGTCTGGTAGACTTGAAGAAATGCCAGGGGATGAAGGTTATCCAGCATACTTAGGATCAAGACTTGCTGACTACTATGAAAGAGCTGGTAAAGTTGTATGCTTAGGTAAAGATGGAAGAGAAGGAGCAGTTACTGCAATCGGTGCGGTATCACCTCCAGGGGGAGACCTTTCAGAACCAGTTACTCAATCAACATTAAGAATAGTTAAAGTTTTCTGGGGATTAGATGCTCAACTTGCATATAAGAGACACTTCCCAGCAATAAACTGGATTAACTCATATTCATTATATGCTGATACTGTAGATGGATACTTAAATAAGACAGTTGCTGAAGATTGGTCTGCATTAAGACAAGAAGCAATGACTTTATTACAAGAAGAATCAGCTTTACAAGAAATCGTAAGCTTAGTAGGTATAGATGCATTATCAGAAAAAGATAGATTAAAATTAGAAGTTTCTAAGTCTATAAGAGAAGACTATTTACAACAAAATGGTTTCCACGAAATAGATACTTATACTTCATTAGATAAACAATACAAAATGTTAAAGCTTGTATTATTATTCAGAAAAGAAGCAGAAAGAGCTTTAGAAGCAGGAGTTTACTTAGATAAGATCTTAGGATTAGAAGTAAGAGACAAAATTGCAAGAAGTAAATATATCCATGAAGATGACATAGCTAAGATGGATGATATTGCTGCTGAATTAAGAGCTGACATTGATACTTTAATCAACGAAGGAGGGGTTCTTAATGCTTAAGGAATACAGAACAGTTACAGAAGTTGTTGGTCCTTTAATGGTTGTTGAAGGAGTTAGCGGCGTTAAGTATGATGAACTAGTTGAAGTTGAAATACAAACTGGTGAATTAAGAAGAGGTAAGGTTCTAGAAGTTAATGGATCTAAAGCAATGGTTCAATTATTTGAAGGTTCTTCAGGAATTAACTTAAAAGGAACTAAGGCTAAATTCTTAGGAAAGCCACTTCAATTAGGTGTATCAGAAGATATGCTAGGAAGAGTATTTGATGGAATGGGTCATCCAATTGACAACGGACCAAAGATAATACCAGAAAAGCAATTAGATATTAATGGGGAAGCAATTAACCCAGTATCAAGAAACTTCCCATCAGAGTTCATTCAAACAGGAATATCTGCTATTGATGGATTAAATACACTAGTAAGAGGACAAAAGTTACCAGTTTTCTCTGGTTCAGGTCTTCCACATGCTCAATTAGCTGCACAAATAGCGAGACAAGCGACTGTATTAAATTCAGATGCTAACTTCGCTGTTGTATTTGCTGCTATAGGTATTACTTTCGAAGAATCTCAATTCTTCGTTGATGAATTTAAGAAGACTGGTGCTATAGATAATGCTGTATTATTTATGAACCTTGCTTCTGACCCAGCTATCGAAAGAATAGCTACACCAAGAATGGCATTAACAGCTGCTGAATTCTTAGCATACGAAAAAGATATGCACGTTCTTGTTATTATGACAGATATCACTAACTATGCTGAAGCATTAAGAGAAGTTTCTGCAGCTAGAAAAGAAGTTCCAGGTAGAAGAGGTTACCCAGGTTACTTATATACTGACCTTTCTACATTATATGAAAGAGCAGGTAGAATTAATGGAAGAGGTGGATCTATCACTCAAATTCCAATATTAACAATGCCTGAAGATGATAAAACTCATCCAATTCCAGATTTAACTGGATATATTACTGAAGGTCAAATAATCCTTTCAAGAGAATTATACAAGAAGGGAATTATGCCTCCAATCGACGTTTTACCATCACTTTCAAGACTTAAAGATAAGGGTATCGGTAAAGGAAAGACTAGAGAAGACCATGCTGATACAATGAACCAATTATTCTCAGCTTATGCTCAAGGTAAGCAAGCTAAAGAGTTATCAGCAATCTTAGGTGAATCTGCATTATCAGAAACAGATAAAAAGTTTGCTAAATTTGCTGAAGCTTTTGAAGAACAATATGTTTCTCAAGGATTTGAAACTAACAGATCAATAGAAGAAACTTTAAATTTAGGTTGGAAATTACTTAAGATTCTTCCTAAGACAGAACTTAAGAGAATCAGAGATGAATATCTTGAAAAGTATATGCCAAAGGGAGATGAAGAGTAGAATATGGCAAAGTTAAATGTCAATCCTACTAGAATGGAGCTATCTAAGCTGAAGAAGAGATTATCTACTGCAGCGAGAGGACATAAGCTTCTTAAAGATAAACAAGATGAATTAATGAGACAATTCATTAACCTTGTTAAATATAATAATGAACTAAGAAAATCAGTTGAAGCTGAACTTGAAGGTTCATTTAAAGATTTCGTTATGGCTAGTGCTGTAATGAGCTCGGAATTCTTAGAAGAAGCAGTTGCTTATCCAAAAGATAGTGTATCTGTTGAAGTAGGAACAAAAAACATAATGAGTGTTAATGTTCCACAAATGAAATTCCACAGACAATTACAAGATAGTGAAGGAAGCATTTATCCATATGGTTTTGCCAATACATCTTCTGAATTAGATGATGCTATAGGAAAGCTTGAATCTATACTTCCTAAGCTACTTGAGTTAGCTGAAGTTGAGAAATCAACTCAGTTAATGGCTGATGAAATTGAAAAGACAAGAAGAAGAGTTAATGCGCTTGAATATATGACTATACCTCAATTAGAAGAAACTATTAAGTTCATAAGAATGAAACTTGATGAAAATGAAAGAGGAGCTTTAACTAGATTAATGAAGGTTAAAGATATGATTAACTCAAGAGCATAATTATTTAACATTATCACAAAAAGGAGCTGTTTTAAAATGACAGCTCCTTACTTTTTATACAAACTATTATATAGAAATGAAGTTAAAGTTTTTCATTTTATTAAGATTATATTATGTATTTGATAATAGAAAGAAATAATAGTATAATGCTAATAGAATACATAATAGTGCATATTATGTGGAATTTTAAGGAGAAATTTAATGAAGTATTTAATAGCGACAATTTTGTCATTTTCAATAGTATTTATTTTGACACCAATACTAATGAAAGTGGCACTTAAATATAATTTTACGGATAAACCAACTAAGAGAAAAAAGCATAGAGGACCAATTCCGCTTTGTGGTGGTATTTCTATGTTCATAGGATTCTTTATACCTTATTTTATAGTCTTTTATGATCATCCTTTTAAAGAAAAGTATGGTATTTTTATAGGAGCACTATTAATATTGATAATAGGGGTAGTAGATGATTATTATAAAAGTATTGGTAAAGAATTTGCTATTATACCAAGATTAATAGTTCAATTATTAGCAGCAATAATTGTGTATAAATCAGGAGTAGTTTTTCAAGGTTTTACTAATCCTTTTACTAATACATATGTTGTTTTACCAACAATTATTCAATTTATATTAACTATAACTTGGATTTTTGGGGTTACTACAGTAATTAATTGGTCTGATGGTATGGATGGCCTAGCAGGAGGATTATCCTTTATATCAGCAATGACTTTTGCAGCATCAGCAGTAATATTATCACAACCACCATCATTATTATTTTCATTAATGATTGCAGGAGTTGTATTAGCATTCTTGTTTTATAATAAGTATCCAGCAAGGATATTTATGGGAGATTCAGGAGCTAATTTTTTAGGGTTTATATTAAGTATAATAGCTTTAGATGGTGCATTTAAAGCGGCAACAATATTAAGTTTATTAATTCCTATTTTAGCACTGGCTGTGCCGATTTTTGATAATATATTTGTAATTTTTAAAAGATTTTCAGAAGGAAAGCCCATATATCAGGCTGATAGAAGTCAATTACATTATAGATTAGAAGCTAAAGGATTGAATACAAAACAAGTAGTTAGTTTTATAAGCGTAATAAGTTTAGTATTTAGTATTATTTCTATTTTAATGTTATTAATATAATGGGATTTAATAGCAAAAAAATAATTATTTACAAAATGAAAAAAATTTTGTATAATTTAATCAAACTTATCAAGAGTGGTGGAGGGACTGGCC
>OLOR01003047.1_pt1 | contig 12275 bp, 12 predicted proteins | sample 1672521 | NCBI WGS metagenome assembly OLOR01 (sample SAMEA3136695, study PRJEB25190) | human gut metagenome | biome: human gut; feature: human-associated habitat; material: faeces | place: Austria | collected 2013
AAAATATGAATTAGGGACAAATAAGATAAAAATAAAAAATAGCAGAGGTGCAGAGATAGTAGAACGAAATATCATATATGAAATGCCAAAGGAGTTGATTAGATGAGTGAAGCGGATAAATTATTACATGAAATAGGATATATGAAAGAGTATGAAGACAGTAGTGTAGAAATTTGGAATTATGAAGAAAGATTTTATATTAGATTTAATAAAATTTGTAAAAGTGTAGATTTTAGAAGAAAAGATAAAAGACAATTTTGGGGATTAAAACATCATAGAATTTCTATTGATATGCAAGAACTAAAAGCAATAACACTAAAATGTAAAGAATTAGGTTGGATAGAGGAGTGATAGAAAATGAAAGAAAAACAATTAATGAAATTTAAAATAGAAGATAATAAATTGAAAATGGAAATAAAAATAAATGATTTATCAAAAAAATTAGCATTACCATTAAAAGAAATAAATGATGCAATTTCATATTTAGAAGCAAATAATTTAATTATAAGAAAAACTACTGGATATATTGTATCTAATTTACAAGAACAAACACTTAACAAATTGTATAAACCTAACTTAACAATGTCCCCTGAAAAAGTTGCAGATGTTGCCAAAAATAAAGCACGAGCTAAAGTTATAGACCATATAAATAATGCTTATTTCCAAGGAATCATGGGGCCATCTTGGTATAATGATATTGATTTATGGTTCACAAAATATAATTTTGATGATCAAGTTATGATAGCTCTTTTTGATTATTGTTTTAAGCGTTCTGCACTTCATCAAAAATATGTTCAAAAAGTTGCAGAAGCTTGGGGAAATAATAAAATTGAAACATGGAATGATTTAGATTTATATTATCAAAAACAAGAAAAATTAATGAAAATTAAAAAAGCAATTGCAAAAAAACTTGGAAAACAGTCGCTTACACAATACGAAGAGGCATATATAGAAAAATGGGTTATTGACTTCGGTTATGACTTAAATATTATTGAAATAGCCTTAAAAAGAAGTGTATTCAAGTCAAACCCAACATTCGAATATTTCAATAATATAATAACAAATTGGCATGATAGAAATCTAAAAACACCAGATGAAATTCTTGCATTTATAGAGCAAAGAAATAAACAAAATAAAGAAACTAAAAAGTTAGAAAAACAAGTTGCAAAAGCATCTTTTGACCAAAGACAATATGATAACTTAGCATTTTTATATGCAAACCAAGGAAATTCTCCAATGGGATTTCCAGATAATTCAAATTATACTGAGTCAAAAATATCTGCATCACTATATTCTAACATAGAAGGAGATATAAATGTCTAACGAAATTTTATCTAAATTACTATTAGAATATGACCAAAAAAAGCGTAAAGCAGAACTTGATTTAGACGAGAGAAAAAACGAGCTTTATAGCAAATTTCCTCGCTTGCAAGAAATAGAATCTGAATTAAATCTTTTTGCAATAAACACTGCAAAAAGCATATTAAGAGGTGACACCACATCTCTTAATAACTTAAATTTAAAAGTTGCAAATCTAAAAGAAGAAAAAGAAAAAATATTAAAAGAAAATAATATATCTAATAATTATTTAGAACCTCATTATGAATGTAATATTTGTAAAGATACTGGATATATTCAATCAGAAAATTCAGCATCTGTTTTATGTCCTTGTTTAAGGCAAAAATTATTAGATATATCTTACAATAAATCAAATATTTCTAATCTAGGAAAAGAAAATTTTGAAACATTTAATATTAATATTTTTTCAGATTCAATAAACTCTGAAAAATATAGATTAAATATTTTAGGCTCTTATTGAAAGTTAAAGGTGATTAAATTGAAGAAAATTTTTATAGTATCTGCTTTATTTGTATTTTTGTTAAATACATGTGTATATGCAGATTTTGATAATATACTTAGAGAAAAGTATATTGTAGAGTATAAATATGGGGATTATATTAGTAGGACAGATGGATTAATACCTATACTAAGAATATTTGGTATCAATGATGAAGTTGCAATCGACAGTTTCTTTTCTGACTATGTTGTTATGCCTTTAAAGGATTTAGATGATAGTAATATAGTAGATACAGGTTATATTCTTTGGGCTGCAAGTCATGGTATTGCAAAGGGAGATGGCACTAATTTTAATGGGGAAAAATTAATTACATTAGATGATACACTTGTGTATATAATGAGATGTCTTAAAAATAATATAAATTATACACCAGATGAAGCCTATAAAGAAGCTGTATCTTTAGGGTTGATAAAGCCAGAGGATAAAGACTTCTCAAATAGAAAAGTACCTATTAGCTTTAATTACTATTCTGTTATATTAAATCGACTTTTAGACAAAACTGTTGATAATTATTATATATATACTATTGATACAAATAGTAAAAAGCTATTACGAGAAACAAATACTGATACTAAATTTACATATAAAGTATTAGTTAATGATTTTCAATTATTAGGTTGCAAAGAAAGGGGAGATAGTATATGAGGGAAAAATTTATAATTTTAATTGCTTTATTAGTATCTTCAATTTTTGCAAATTCAATGGTTTGTTACTGTTCAAACAAAGGTTTAGAAGAATATTTTAATATGGAAAAATATAAATATATGTGTAATGAATTGTTGAATGTGGGAGTGATAGATAATATAAATGACAGTAGAACTTATGTAAGTAGAGAAGAGTGTATAAAATCTGTTTTACGAATTATTGGGGTGAATGATGAAATTGCAAAAGAGTATACATATTTAAGTGATAAAAATGATGGTTTTTGTGATATAAATTATTGCACAGATATAAGTAAGGGATATATTAATTTCGCAAAAATAAACGGTTTGGCTTTTGGAACATATGATAAAACTAACGATTGTAGTTTCTTTTATCCTAAAAAAGCTGTATCTTTAAATGATTGCTTATCTTTTATGTCAAGATGTTTGGATAATTCAGCAAAAATATCTGATGAAACTACTTTATTATCTAGTGCTACAGAAAATGGAATAATAAAGAGTGATGATTATTTTTTAGACTATTATTTTTTAAATTACCGTAGCTATTATAATTTGTTATTTAGAATGTTAAATAGCAAAAGATATTGCTTTGTAAAAACATCAAGTGGTATGAAAACTGTATTTATAGAAAAGGATATGGATAGAAATATTACATATTTTGAATATTTAAAAAATAATAATTTATAGCAAATACATTGTAGAGATATTGATATATGTTTATTATTGTATATTTTGAAATCAGTTTTTTTACTAATATTTGAAAGGAGTTAATTCATTGAAGAACAACTTTAATACAACACAGGTAAGGAAATAGAGCAGGGGTGCATTGAAACAAGCTATTTTTATAGCATACAATATACAAAAGGCAAGACAAAGGGAATATGCAATGTCTTGCCTTTTTGTTTTTATAAGCTATTTGACAAAAAAGTTTTAATATTATCCAAAACTTTTTTAGTTAAAAGACCGTAGGCTTGTTTAGTCATACCGGCAGATTTTTTAGCACATAATACATTTGGGTAGTTTATTAATTCTTTTGCATTATCACCAATAGCCCCCTCAGTATCACAGCAATAGTAATTATCTTTACAATTCAACCAATTTTTTAAGGCTTCTGAGTCAGATGCAGGACCTATAGAAGTATTGAACAATATCTTTTTGTCGCCTAATTGTTTGAATTCTTCGTCATTAAGTAAAATTACATTCTTATTTAAACAAGCAAAAACTACCTGACTTTCTTTTAAGAGCTGATGAAGTTTTTTGTACTGAATACCCTGTTGTTCTTTTTCAGGCTTTTTTGTACGACTGTAGTATGAAACATCAGAACCCATAAATTTAAGTGCATCAGCAATCATACCACCACTTACGCCAAGACCTATAATACCTACCTTTAAATCTGTTAACTCTAAAGGAAGTTCATTCCAAAGAGGAAAATCAAATCCATGAAGTATTCTGATAAGTTGGTACATAACATATTCTACAACACCTCTGTCCCCATAGTCACGAATACCTAAAACAGTAATTCCTTTACTGCGGGCAAAGGCTATATCCACATTTGCACTTTCTTCAGAATAAAGACTGCAACACATACCGACATATTTTATATTAGGGCATTTTTCTAATATATCCTTATTTATTCTAGTTGCGTAGCTTACCAGAACACCGTCAGCATTATCAATTCTATTTATTATTTCTGTATCATCTTTAGGATAATCACTATAGAAAACTATTTCATCAGCATAATTTTTTAATTCTTCTCTACCACTGTCAATTATACTTACTGGGTCAACAGCAACAATTTTTTTGAATTTTTTCATATTTTTTTCTCCCCTTAAAAAACTATAGGTGAAACTATATTTTGAAGTAAAGCAACAATACTCCAACCGGCAATAGCACTTGTAGAAGAATAAATATCTACCACAGCCTTAACTCCCTCTATTTCAGCTGTGATTTTGTGGTCATCTCCTACCATATTTGGTACACTGTGTATATTAACTTGTGTATTTTCAGCTCCGGCTGTTGCTAAAGAGGCTGCTACAGCTACATTAACTTTTGTAGGTAAAAGGCTTATTGCCTTTTTAGCATTTCCGTCAAATACTTCCTTTTCATCAGTATCAATCATTAACTGGTCATTGAATAAAGGTGTTCCTTTTAATGATTCAGGACCTTTTCTTGTTTCAATTCCAGATTTTACTTTTCCCATTAATGATACAGTTCTAAGAACATCAAATCCACCAATAGCACCTGACGCAATATGTATCTTTGTGTTATTTTGTATTGCTGTTTCTTTTACTTTATTATAAAATTCTTCATCAGCAAATGCACCAATAGATAATACGGCAAAGTTACAATTAGAAGAAAGAATTTTTAAAGCATAATCACGAACAGCTTGTCCAGATGCTGCCTCTGCAATATAGTCAGGTTTTAATTCTAATAATTCGTCAATATTATTGCATAGTTTACACTTGCCTTTTTGTGCTAATTTCTCAGCAGATTTTGAATTTCTACCAAGTACACCTACAAGTTCGTATTCCTTTAACAATCCATTGTTGTAGGCATCTACAATTATATTACTTAAATAGCCACAGCCAATAATTCCAAGTTTCAATTTAGTCATTTTGATATACCTCCCTTTAGTTTTTGATAAAATATCGCAACAACTATGCTATTATAACATAAATCTAACTTTAATTTTAAAGTATATACTTCATAAATTCTTAATAATTTAAAGTATTGACCTGTAGTTTACTCTAAGGTTTATAATAATATTACAAAACATTATAAGGAGTGATTTCATGAAGAAATTAGGTTTTGGTTGTATGCGTTTGCCTATTACTGACCAGAATAATCAGACAAGTGTTGATTTTAAACAGTTCTGTGATATGGTTGATAGTTTTATAGAGCAGGGTTTTACATACTTTGATACAGCTTATATGTATCACGATTTTAAAAGTGAAGAATTTGTAAGAGAGGCTTTAGTAAAGCGTCATTCAAGAGATTCTTTTACTTTGGCGACAAAAATGCCAACAATGTTCTTGAAAAAAGAAGAAGATTTGGAAAGAATATTCAATGAGCAGTTAGAAAAATGTGGTGTAGAATATTTTGATTATTATCTTCTTCACAACTTAAATGCCATTAATTATCCTATTGCAGAAAAGTTTGATGCCTTTGATTTTATTATGAAAAAGAAAGCAGAGGGCAAAATTAAGCATATAGGTTTTTCATATCATGATAATGCAGAATTATTGGAAGAAATTTTAACTAAGCACCCAGAAGTAGATTTTGTTCAGTTACAGATTAACTATCTTGATTGGAATAGTGAGGGTATACAGTCTGGTAAGTGTTATGATGTTGCTACAAAACATAATAAACCGATTGTAGTAATGGAACCAATAAAGGGTGGTACACTTATTAATATTCCAGATGAGGCAAAAACACTTCTCACAGAAACAGACCCTGATTTATCAATAGCATCTTGGGCAATTAGATTTGTAGCTAGTCTTGATAATGTTATGGTTGTATTAAGTGGTATGTCTAATTTTGAACAACTTAAAGATAACACAAGCTATATGAAAGATTTTAAACCTCTTAACGAAAAGGAACAAGAAGTAATCAAGAAGGTTACAGATATTATTACAAAATCAATAGCAGTTCCTTGTACAGCCTGTCGTTATTGTGTAAAGGGTTGTCCTAAAAATATTGAAATTCCAACATATTTTAGCTTGTATAACGAAGAAATGAGAATGAATAAGGATAAGAAACTTCCTTTTACACCTCAAACAGTATATTATGCGAACTATATTAAGAGCTATGGTAAGGCCTCTGATTGTATAGCATGTCATCAATGTGAAAAGAGCTGTCCTCAGCACATCAAAATTGTAGATATGCTTAAAAAGGTTGCAGGAGCTTTTGAAGTTTAGTTTTGACAAAAAATGAATTTTGTGGTAATTTAGTACAGATATATGAAATGTTTGCTATTTACGGTTAATTCTAAATTTATATAGATTTTTGAAAGGGTTATTTTTATGAAAATTCTTGTTATAGATGGACAGGGTGGAGGAATAGGCAGACAGCTTGTTACAGCTATAAAAAATAATTGCAAAGATGTAGAAATTACAGCTATAGGAACTAATTCTATTGCTACATCGGCTATGCTTAAAGCCGGTGCAGATGTAGGTGCAACAGGAGAAAATCCAGTTATAGTAGGCTGTAGAAATGCAGATGTCATAGTTGGACCTATTGCAATAGTTGTAGCTGATGCCTTGTATGGTGAAATTACACCTAAAATGGCAGTTGCTGTAGGGCAGAGTAGTGCCAAGAAAATATTTATTCCGGTAAATCATTGTAATAACTATATAGCTGGAGTACCAGATACGGATTTGAATAGCCTTATTAAAAATGTAATAGATACAATTACAAATATGAAATAAAATTTTATTGCCATGAAGACAATTTTAAAATACGGTAAAGTATTTTTGTCTTTGTGGCTTTTTTATTATAAAGGAGAATAGTTATGACTCTTAAAGAATTTTTTACAGTACATAATAAAATAGCTTTGGGATTTTCTGGTGGTGTAGATTCATCATTTTTATTGTATACAGCTATTAAATATGGTGCAGATATAAAGCCTTATTTTATAAAAACTGCTTTTCAGCCGGAATTTGAATTGGAAGATGCGATGAAATTGGCGTCACAGCTTAATATTGAACCGGAAATTATAAGAGTTGATGTTTTACAAAATGAAAAAGTAACTAAAAATCCCAAAAAATCGTTGTTATTTTTGTAAAAATACACTTTTTTCTATACTTAGAGAAAAAGCTGATGCTGAGGGTAGAACACTTATTGATGGAACGAATTATTCAGATGATGCGGGAGATAGACCGGGAATGAAAGCGTTAAAAGAAATGAATGTTCTTTCTCCTTTAAGAGAATGTAAACTTACAAAGGCTGAAATTAGAAAGTTATCTAAAGATGCCGGATTATTTACTTGGGATAAGCCGGCCTATGCCTGTCTTGCTACAAGAATACCTACAGAAACAACTATTACATCAGAAAATTTAGAAAAAGCAGAAAAGGCAGAAAGTGCAGTTGCAAAATTAGGATTTAAAGATTTTAGAGTTAGAATAATAGGAAATACAGGAAAGTTACAAGTAAAGCCAGAACAAATGCAGAAAGCTATTGAGTTAAGAAAAGAAATTTTAGAGGCTGAAAATGGAATTTTAGACGATGTAGTTTTGGATTTAAAGGAGAGATAGTATGGATAATGTTAAAAACATACTGGAAAATGTTAAAAATGGAAATATTTCAGTTGATGAAGCTCTTTTAAAATTGAAAATAGAACCTTTTGAAGATTTAGCTTTTGCAAAAATTGACCATCATAGACAAATTAGACAAGGAATAGGAGAGGTTGTATATGGTGCAAGCAAAACACCAGAACAAATTGTAGAAATAACAAATTCTCTTTTAAACAATGGACAGGAAACAGTTTTGATTACAAGAATGAGCAAAGAGGCAAAAGAGTACGCACAGGGGAAAATGCCTTTTGAATACTACGAAATGCCTAAACTTGCTATAGCAGGTAAAATGCCAAAACCTACAGGTAATGGAAAAATAGTTATTGTGACAGGTGGCACAAGCGATATGCCTGTTGCAGAGGAAGCAGCTCTTACAGCAGAAGCCTTAGGAAATAAAGTAGTCAGAATATATGATGCAGGAGTTGCAGGAATACATAGACTTCTTTCACATACACAGGATATTATGTCGGCAAAGGTTATTATTGCTATTGCTGGTATGGAGGGTGCATTGGCAAGCGTTGTGGGAGGTATGGCAGATTGCCCTGTTATTGCTGTGCCTACAAGTGTAGGTTATGGTGCAGCTTTTGGCGGACTTGCAGCACTTCTGTCTATGTTAAATTCTTGTGCTAGTGGTGTAAGTGTTGTAAACATTGATAATGGTTTTGGAGCTGGCTATCTTGCTAGTATGATAAATAAGATAGGAGAGAATTAATATGAAAACTTTATATATACAATGTAATATGGGTTGTGCAGGAGATATGTTGATGTCAGCACTTTCTGAACTCTTGCCAAATAAAGATGAATTTTTCAAAAAATTAAATGAAATAGGTTTAACAGATGTAAAATATGAATCAAAGGCTGTTGAAAGATGTGGAATAACAGGTACTTTAACAGATGTAAAAATTGGTGGGAAAATAGAAGAAAGTATTGATAATGACCATCATCACGAACACCATCATCATCATAATGATGAACATAAACATAGTAATCATCATGAACATAGCAATATGAAATCTATTACAGAAATTATAAATGGATTAAATATTCCTGAAAAAGTGAAAAATGATGCTATAGAAGTTTATAATATAATAGCAGATGCCGAAAGCAAGGTTCATAATAAGCCTGTAGATATGATTCATTTTCACGAAGTTGGAAATAAAGATGCTATAGCAGATATTGTTGGTGTTAGCTATATGATGTATGAATTAAATGTAGATAACATTTATTGCTCAAATATAAATGTGGGAAGTGGCACAGTAAAGTGTGCTCATGGTATACTTCCAGTTCCAGCACCAGCTACGGTACTTATAATGAAAGGTATGCCTGTTTATTCTAATGATGTAGTAGGGGAGTTATGTACTCCTACAGGAGCTGCTTTATTAAAATATTTTGTAAATGAATACAAGCCTATGCCTACAATGAAAATAGATAAAATTGGATATGGTATGGGACATAGAAATTTTGAAGTGGCAAATTGTGTTCGAGTTATTTTAGGAAAAACACAGGATAAAAATACAGATACTATTATAAAATTGGAATGTAATATTGATGATATGACAGGAGAGGAAATATCTTTTGCTGAGGAAATGCTTTTTAGTGCAGGAGCAAGAGATGTATTTACAGTACCAATTTATATGAAGAAAAATAGACCGGCAGTTATATTAACTTGTCTTTGTGTTGAAAAGGATAAAGATAAAATTATAGAAATATTATTTAAGCATACTTCTACTATTGGTGTAAGAGAAAGTATAATGAATAGATATATTTTAGAAAGAAAAATAGAAGAAAAAAATACTAATTTGGGTACAATACAGATAAAGAAATCCTTTGGATATGGTTGTGAAAAGGAAAAAGTAGAATATTCTACACTATCTGAAGTGGCATTAAAAAATAATATGTCAATTTCACAGGTTAAAAAAATAATTTCAGAAGATAAGTAATTGACAAAATAGCTTGTTTATTGTATAATCTAGGAAAATATGGCGATGACAAAGACAAGTAACATAAGTAATCGTTTACAGTGAGCAAAGGATAGTGGAAACTTTGTAATAGAGCTTATGCGAATAACACTTTACCAGCCACAATCTGAAAGAGTTTTCGAGTAGGTGCGTCGCTTTACTGGGCGTTATCAGTATTGAGGGACTGTTAATCAGTAATTCAGGTGGTACCGCGGACATTTAACTGTTCGTCCTGACATTTGTTTTGGATGGGCAGTTTTTTTATTGCCTGAAAATCTGTACTATATAAATATATAAGGAGAAAACAATGAACACATCTAACATTTATCGTAACATAACATTAGATAAGCTCACAGAAGGCGATGTTGGCTCAACTAAAAAAGTTTGTGGTTGGGTAGAAAACATTCGTGACCATGGTGGTGTATCTTTTATTGACCTTAGAGATATGTATGGTGTATTACAGGTAGTAATGCGTGATACAACTCTCTTAGATGGTATTAACAAAGAAGATTGTATCTCTATCGAAGGTGTAATTGACCACAGAGATGAAGATACTTATAACCCAAAGATTCCTACAGGTACTATCGAACTTGAAGCTCATAAGGTAGAAATCTTAGGTAAGGTTTACAGACAGCTTCCTTTCGAAGTTGCAACTTCTAAGGAAATCAGAGAAGATGTTCGTCTTAAATACAGATACCTTGATTTAAGAAATACAAAGGTAAGAGATAATATGATTTTCCGTTCTAAGGTAATTAGTTTCTTGAGACAGAAAATGACAGAAATGGGTTTCTTAGAAATTCAGACTCCTATTCTTTGTGCTTCTTCTCCAGAAGGTGCTAGAGATTATATCGTACCTTCAAGAAAGTTCAAGGGCAAGTTCTATGCTTTACCACAGGCTCCACAGCAGTATAAGCAGCTTCTTATGGTTTCTGGTTTTGATAAGTATTTCCAGATTGCACCTTGCTTCAGAGATGAAGATGCCAGAGCTGACCGTTCTCCAGGCGAATTCTATCAGCTTGACTTTGAAATGAGCTTTGCTACTCAGGAAGATGTATTTAGAGTAGGCGAAGAAGTTCTTACTGAAACATTTAGCAAATTTGCTCCAGAAGGTGCTGTTGTTACACAGGCTCCTTATCCAGTAATTAGCTATAAGCAGGCTATGCTTGAATTTGGTACAGATAAGCCAGATTTAAGAAACCCTCTTAGAATTGTAGATACAACTGACTTCTTCCAGAGATGTACATTTAAGCCTTTCCATGGCAAGACTGTAAGAGCTATTAAGGTTCATGCTGATATGTCTAAGGGCTTCCATGAAAAACTCTTAAAGTTTGCTCAGTCTATTGGTATGGGTGGTCTTGGCTACCTTGAAGTTCTTGAAGATAAGTCTTACAAGGGACCTATTGACAAGTTTATTCCAGATGATATGAAGCAGGAAATTGCTGATATTGCAAACCTTGAAGTTGGCGATACAATCTTCTTTATTGCTGATACAGAAGAACACGCTGCTCTTTATGCTGGTCAGATTAGAAATGAACTTGGTGCAAGACTTGACTTACTTGAAAAGAATGCTTATAGATTCTGTTTTATTAACGACTTCCCTATGTTTGAATATGACAAGGAAGCTAAGAAGATTATCTTCACTCACAACCCATTCTCAATGCCACAGGGTGGTTTAGAGGCTCTTAATACTAAGGACCCTAGAGATATTCTTGCATATCAGTATGATATTGTTTGTAATGGTGTTGAACTTTCTTCTGGTGCTGTAAGAAACCATAACCTTGATATTATGGTTAAGGCTTTCGAAATCGCTGGCTACACAGAAGAAGACTTAAAGGAAAAATTCGGTGCATTGTACAACGCATTCCAGTTTGGTGCTCCACCTCATGCAGGTATGGCTCCTGGTGTTGATAGAATGATTATGCTCCTCAGAAATGAAGAAAATATCAGAGAAATAATTCCATTCCCTATGAATGGTAATGCACAGGATTTAATGTGTGGTGCTCCTAATGAAGTAACTGAACAGCAGTTAAGAGAAGTACACATTAAGGTTAGACAGTAATATTTGTTTTTAAAGACGAGATTGTGTTATGCAATCTCGTCTTTTTAGTAATGAATCGGAAATATAAATCTTATGCCATGATTTGTCCAAGCACAAATTGTTATTTTGTAAGGTTGTTCTTTTTTGTGAAGATAGCTATAGAATAAATAGTGAAAAAATTATTTTTTTATTACAATACCTATTTTGCGTTGATTAAATGATGTTATGTGATATAATAAAATGTATTTGTGTGACCGAAAGGAGGAAGAATATGGACTTATTTGAGTATCAATCTCAACAAAAAATGAAAAAAGAAAGTCCTCTAGCAGCAAGATTAAGACCTACTACTCTTGATGAATTTGTTGGACAAGAACATATTGTTGGTAAAGACACCTTACTTTATAGAGCAATAAAAGCTGACAAACTTTCCTCTATTATACTTTATGGCCCGCCGGGTACTGGCAAAAC
>OLOR01003048.1_pt1 | contig 12269 bp, 9 predicted proteins | sample 1672521 | NCBI WGS metagenome assembly OLOR01 (sample SAMEA3136695, study PRJEB25190) | human gut metagenome | biome: human gut; feature: human-associated habitat; material: faeces | place: Austria | collected 2013
CGGCGAACTTTACCCTGACGGATAACTTCTACTTTAACAACGTGTGGGGAGTGAATCGGCCATGTCTTCTCTACGCCAACACCATTGGAGCTCTTTCTTACTGTGAAAGTTTCTCTGGTGCTTCCACCCTGTCTTTTAAGAACTGTTCCCTCGAAGATCTGAATTCTTTCGCGGTTTCCTTCTTTGATCAGTGCGTGTACTCTTACTGTGTCACCTACACGGAATTCCGGTACTTCTGCTTTTAACTGAGCAGACTCGATGTTTTTAATGATGTCGTTCATTTTATTTTCTCCTATTCTTATCTGGATGTTCTTAATACATTGAACTGTAACAGAGGACCATCTTTTTTTACAACGGTATTGATTATACTATACATTCTGGTCCATTGCAAGCAGTTTTTTAGTTGTTTTCCGTGTTTTCTGCAGTCGTTGTATCCGTAGATACACTGTTATCCGCAGTAGTATCATCATTACTGCTAAGAAGCTGATTCAGTTCATCGATCATTTCTTCATCTTTCAGCCGGAATTTAACCTCCACTCGTCTGGAAGCATCCTTATCTACATTTCCGTTTGCATCAAGAACCGGATTTGCCATGGAATGCCCATTGACTGTGAGATATTTTTCCAGATTCTGTGACTGCGTGGCATCCAGAAAGTTTCCCTGAATGTCAAGAAGGTACTGAGCCACTGCCAGTGATCTCTGCTGGGAAAGCTGCAGGTTATAGCTGTAGTCACCATCTGTATCTGTATATCCATCAATGATGATCTCTGCAAGATATTTCATATAATCATCCTGAAGAAGTACCTTACAGTAAATCGGAAGGATCTGCTCCAGAGCCTGTTTACCGGCATCTGTCAGTTCTGCCTGATCATAGTCAAACATAACACTTGCTTCCAGTGTCAGCGCGCCAGTCTGTGCATCAATATCTACATTAATATTATTTTTGGAAAATTCATTTTTCAGTGCCTCAATTACGTCTGCCTTCACACCGATGATCTGGTCGATCTGCGCCTGCTGATCTTTTAACTGCGCGGTCTTTTCGTCCAATGCCGACTGCTGTGCATTCAGTGTAGATTCCTGCTCTTTCAGTTTGGCAGCGAGTGCTGCAAGCTGTTGTTCCTGCTCTGCAAGTTTTTCATCCTGGGTTTTTAACTGAGCATCCTGATTCTGCAGTGTCTCATCTTTTTTGTCCAGCGCATTCTGTTTATCCAGCAGTTCCTGTGTGTATTCTTCCTGAAGAGCGATTTTTTCATCTCTTTCCTGAAGACTTTCATTATAGCTTTTCTGCGCCTGAAAAAGAGTCACACACATGATCAGCACAAAAAGCAGAAGCACACCTGCCATCATATCGGAATAAGAACGCCAGACATTAAATCCATTGTTCTCTGATTTTTTCTTTCTGCGCATCTGTTTCTCCTCTTACCTAAACAAACCGAATTTGCCTTTCTGAACTCCTTTGGAAAGTTCTCTGATGTTTTTGGAGATTTCTTCCAGAAGTTCCTGCTGCATCTCGCTCTGTGTCTGCATGGTTTCCTGAAGCTTCTCAAGTGATTCTTTCTGTAAATTGCGTCCTGCTGTCAGCTGAACCCGGTCACTGCTTCCCGCTGCTGAAATGTCCGTCAGAAGACGACGAACCTGTTCCATTGTCTTACAGGATAACTTCTGATACTGAGCAAACTCCTGAAGTTTCTGATCAAATTCTTCTACTACCTGACGGTTTGCAGCCGCAACATCTGCATTGCTCTTTCCGGCCACAGAAATACGTTCCATTCCCTGTGCCGCAGCTTCAACATATTTCTGCATGGTCTGGTTACATGCAACCCAGAACTTGGCAGATGACATCTCTGCTTCTTTGAGATAATCTGCAAGATGCTGATAATCTGCCTGCTGCTGTTTCTGAATCGTCTGGTTGTCCAGCAGGATACGGTTCGCAGCCGTAATGTATTCTTTCTGAAGACCAGTGGATTCTTCGATCATTTTTTTCATTGTCTGCTCATGCTCCACATACTCGTCACTGAGCTGTTTACTCATCGCCTGATACAGATTTGTCGTATAATTGGTATTATCTGTCTGTGCATCTTTCAGCTGTGTAAGTGCCTTTCCAAAATCTGCGAACTGTATTTCAAAAGATGTGTTCATCTCTTTCAGAAAAGCATCCAGAATTTCTTTAACTGCATCTTCCTGACATTTCGTCACAGAAGAGACCAGTGTATCCAAAGAGTCATTCATCTTCTTGAACGTCGGAGTAATGACTTTTTCAAAACTGTCTGCCATTTTTACAGAAAACTGTTCTGCCATCTGGTTCATGGCAGCAGTCTGATTCTTCTGACTTGCAACCAGAAGATTCATGGATTCTGTCTCTGCACTTGGCATCACATATGTATGGAATTTATCCAGAAACAGTTGAAGATTCTCTGTAAGAGCGGAATATTCGCTCTTCATTCCCGAAGTATAAACAATAGAAAATGCAATACCATAGATCGAAGTAAGGAACGCAACCTTAATACCATCTACCAGCGAAGAAACTGAACTGGTCATTGCTTCGTAGTTCGCCGGCTGAAAATCTTTGAGTCCCCATACCAGACCCACGAATGTGCCAAGAATACCGATACTGGTAAAAAGGTCCGGTGCCATTTCCAGAAGTTTCTTGTGGATATGAAGATCCAGGTCTTCTTCATTGATATATTCCTCGATGTCCACAATTCCTTCCTGGCTCTTCGCAATCCCATCTGTAAATGCCTTCATTTTCGCATCCAGATAGTGGTTATGGAAAATCCCGTTCATGGATTCAATCTTGTCCGGAGCAACTCTTCCCGGCATCTTGAACATATCTTCCAGTTCCTGTGCCGCATCTCCAAGCGACTGTGCAAGTCTGTTCATCCGGAACATTCCTCCGAACAGTCCGACGACATAAACCACTGCTATAATACCAAGAAAAACAAAGTTATAGAGCAATACGCTCATCGCATTGTTTCCTACATAAAAAGTCATTCCAAGTGCTGCCGCAAGCACAGCCAGAAACAATACAACATTCACGATTTTTTTCTTCATAGCCGACCTCCTTAGAGTATTTTTGCCTGTTTTTATGATATCATATCATATTTTTGCGAACAAGCTGTTTTCTCCACTTTACCCGCCCTTCACAAAGAATTCATAAACACAAAAACAGACAGCTCCTGTAAAGGAACTGCCTGTCATCTGTTTCTTATGCATATACTTTATCATCTTCCAGAAGAACGGCCTGTCCGTCTGTCACCTCAACCACATTCACACTGCAGTTCGGGGGTACAAAACCATGCCAGAAATCCTCATGGTCTTTGTACACATTATGAAGGAGTGCCCTTACTGCACATCCATGAGATGCGATCAGGATCGTCTTGTCCTGAAGTTTTGGGTTATGGATGAGCTCCTCCCAGAACTCTTTTGTCCGTGCAAGAACATCCCTAATACTTTCACCATCCTTTGGGCGGTCAAAATTCCATGGATCTGTAAAAAACTTCTTCATCTGCGGATCCAGATATTCGCGTGCATCGTTCATGCACACAACGCCTTCCAGCACACCGAAATTAATTTCCCGGATCCTTATATCCTCTTTTACAGGTACTTTATGCGCCTGTTTTGCAAGGATTAATTCTGCAGTCTTTCTGGCTCTCACCAGCGGACTGGTAATGCAGAGATCAAAGGAAACATTTTTTAATGCTTCCCCTGTCTTCTCTGCAAGAAGGATTCCATTTTCAGCAAGCGGGATATCCGCCACGCCCTGTACCTTATGATGCCTGTTCCACACGGTCTCGCCGTGTCTCACAATATATAATTTCATCAGCTTCTCAGCTCGATTCCCAGTGCTGTCAGACCATTCAGGATTTTCTTCATGGTCGCTGTGATTTCAGCCTCTTCCAGAGTTTTTTCATAATCACGGAATACAACAGAATAAGCCATGGATTTGTATCCTGGTTTGATCTGAGCACCCTCATAGATATCAAAGAGCTGATAAGACTCCAGGATCTTGCCGCCTCTCTGCTCCAGAACATCTTCGATCTGTCCTGCAAGAATATGTTTCGGAACAACCATACTTAAGTCACGGGTAACTGCCGGATATTTTGCAATTCCTGTAAATTTATGGTTGAATCCGCAGAATTCAAGGATATCCTGAATATCAATCACTGCAACATAAGTTCTCTCTCCGATTCCATAATTACCCGCAACAAGTGGATGCACTTCCCCGAGATATCCGACTACTTTGCCTTCATAGCTGATATTCGCCTGTCTGCCCGGGTGCAGATAAGTTTTGTTGCTGTCTGGTGTATAGTGAACTTTTTTCTTCATTCCGGATTTTTCGAAAAATTCTTCGATCACACCCTTCATATCAAAGAAATCGCCTGCTCCGTACATACCAAGTGTAAAGTGTGTTCTCTCATCTGGAAGCTCTGTCAGTGGAAGTGCCTTTGGCAGATATACTTTACCGATTTCATACAGACGGACTGCTTTATTTCTTCTGTTATAGTTTGTTGCCAGAGAAGAAAGCATACCGTTCAGAGTCGTTGTACGCATGATACTGTAATCCTCGCCAAGCGGGTTACTGATCGTGATCACTTTACGGAGATCACTGTTCTCTGAAATGCGAAGTTTATCAAACACCTTCGGGCTTTCGAAAGAATATGTCATTCCTTCTGAGAATCCACAGTATTCAGCAATATCTCTTGCCACGTTCTCAATACGAAGTTTGAATGGAAGTTTACCTGTCGTAGCTTCTCCATTCGGAAGTGTGGTAGGAATCTTGTCATATCCAAAGAATCTTGCGACTTCCTCTGCAACATCTGCCATGCAATGGATATCCTGGCGGAAAGTAGGAGCTACGATCTCATTTGTTTCCGGATCAAGAGTAAGCTCTACTTTTGCAAGGTATGCAAGCATTTCTTCTTTTGTAAGATCTGTTCCCAGAAGTGCATTGATGCGTTCCGGCTCAAATGGTACTCTGGAAGGTTCTCTTACTTCATTGCAGATATCTACACATCCTCCTACAACTTCACCTGCTCCCAGTTCTTCCATCAGCTGGCATGCACGGTCAATTGCTGCTTTTGCATTATTCGGATCAAGCCCTTTTTCAAATTTACCGGATGCATCTGTACGAAGTCCGATTCTCTTGGAAGAAAGACGAATGTTCGTTCCGTTGAAGCATGCTGCTTCAAAAAGTACTGTGTGTACATTATCAGTGATCATGGAGTTTTCTCCACCCATGATCCCGGCGATGCCGACTGCTTTCTTTCCGTCACAGATCATCAGAACCTGATCATCCATTTCACGTTCCTGGCCATCCAGTGTTACAAATTTTTCTCCGGCTTTTGCACGACGTACAACAATTTCTCTTCCTTCGATAGTATCCAGATCATATGCGTGCATTGGCTGACCGTATTCTTCCATAACATAGTTTGTGATATCAACAAGGTTGTTGATCGGGCGGATTCCGTTGGAAGCCAGACATCTCTGCATCCATTTCGGGGATGGTCCGATCTTGACGTTTTTGACAACTCTTGCTGTGTATCTCGGACAAAGTTCCGGATCTTCTACGGTTACTTTGACATAATCGGATGCTTTTTCATCATTTCCTGTCTCTTTGATTACAGGAGGAACGAATTTCTTATCAAAAGTAGCTGCTGCTTCTCTCGCGATTCCCAGCACACCATAGCAGTCTACACGGTTGGATGTAATCTCATATTCGATCACAACATCATCAAGACCGAGTGCTTTGATCGCACTCTCTCCTACAACCGCATCTTCCGGGAAAATATAGATACCGTATTCTGGTGCTTCCGGGTACATTTCTCTTGTGCTTCCAAGTTCTTCGATGGAGCACATCATACCGAAGGATTCTACACCTCTGAGTTTTCCTTTTTTGATTTTGATCCCACCAGGAGTCTTCTGTCCATCATGTCCTCCAGCAACACGTCCGCCGTCCAGAACGACCGGTACTTTATCTCCTTCTTTGACATTCGGCGCACCTGTGACGATCTGTACAGTTTCTGTTCCGATGTTTACCTGGCAAATGATAAGTTTATCTGCATCAGGATGTTTTTCTATTTTTTCAATCTGTCCAATTACGATCTTGTCGAGATCTGCGTCCAGTTTTTCGAAGCCTTCCACTTTTGTTCCTGACAGTGTCATGGCATCTGTGTATTCCTGGGCTGTTACATCCAGATCCGGCACATACATTTTAATCCAGGACATTGATGTATTCATGTTTTATATCCACCTTTCGAATAAAGTTCATTTAAATTAATCAACCTGCACAGAAAGTAAATGCTCACTTCGTTCGCTCATCCTTTCTGCTGTGCAGAAATTTCGGAAATTCCCCGATATTCTATCAAGGAAGCTGTTCAATTCTGTTGAATTGAACTAGAATTGTTTCAAAAATCTGACGTCGTTCTCATAAAGAAGTCTCATATCATCGATCTCATATTTGAGAAGTGCAATACGCTCAAGGCCAACACCAAATGCGAATCCTGTGTATTCATCCGGATCGATACCGCACATTCTCAGTACGTTTGGATGTACCGTACCACATCCGAGGATTTCTATCCAACCAGAACCTTTACAGAAACGACATCCTTTACCACCACATTTGAAGCAGGAAACATCTACCTCTGCACTTGGTTCTGTAAACGGGAAGTGATGCGGTCTGAATTTTGTCTTTGTCTCAGGTCCGAACAGTTCCTGTGCAAACTCCTGAAGAGTTCCTTTAAGATCTGCGAAAGTAATATTTTTATCGATGACCAGACCTTCGATCTGATGGAAGGACGGGGAATGTGTCGCATCTACTTCGTCTGAACGGAATACACGTCCCGGTGCGATCATACGGATCGGCAGATTGCCTTTTTCCATGGTACGTGCCTGTACCGGAGAAGTCTGAGAACGAAGAAGGATAGAATCATTGATAAAGAAAGTATCCTGTTCATCTCTTGCTGGATGATCTTCCGGAATATTCAGTTTTGTAAAGTTATAATCTGCATATTCTACTTCCGGACCTTCTACTACTTCATAGCCCATTCCGATAAAGATACGCTCTACTTCTTCCAGTGCAATGCTGTTCGGATGACGATGTCCGATCTTTGCTTTCTTTGCCGGAAGTGTAACATCGATCACTTCTGATTTCATTTTTTCTTCACGAAGAGCTTCTTCCAGTTTCTTTCTGGTCGCTTCCAGATGTTCTTCGATCTTTGCTCTTGTCTCATTTACCATCTGACCGACTTTTGGACGGTCTTCCGGAGCAACATCTTTCATACTTTTTAAGATTGCTGTCAATTCACCTTTTTTTCCAAGGTACGCAACTTTTACTTCGTTCAGTTTATCCGGACCATCTGATTCCTCGATCCGTTTTCTGGCTGCTTCTGCCAGTTCCTGAAGTCTTTCCTTCATATCCATGGTGTTTTTATCTCCTTTTTGTTTATTATTGTAGCATCAAAAAAGACCCCGTCCCACATAAAAAGGGACGGAGTCATTATCCGCGGTACCACCCTGTTTCCTGCTAAAGAGCAGGCACTCGAGTCATGCTTAACGCGCATCAACGTCATCTCCTACTGAAATAGTTCAAAGATGAAGCTCCGGCGGGAAAATAAGAAACTGTCTGAACTTAAGGGGGCTTACAGCCGCTGACTCCCTCTCTCTGAAAGAAAACAATTCCCTGAAACGCCTTCAAAGCCTTTGACTTATCTTTCCTTACTATGCCACATAGTGAAAAATCTGTCAAGATTTTTTTTGACCATCTGCCACAAAGTGAGCTGTGCCTGACGGAACTGATTCTCAAAATAAGCATTGATCTCTGCACCGTAAAGCAGAAGGTTCATGCAGCAGTAGAGCCACAGCATGACCATGATAAGTGCCGACAGACTTCCGTACATGTTGCTGAAATTCGGGAAAAATGTAAAATACAGTGAAAAAAAGTACGAAAACAGTGACCATGCAACAGCTATGATAAAAGCTCCCGGGATCTGGCTCTTGAGCGATGCCTTACGGTTCGGAAGGTAACGGTACAGCACCAGAAATACAAGGAACAATACCACAAATACGAGAAATGTCTTGGCACTCAATATCCTTCCAAGGATCTTCCCAAGAAACGGCATATGGATCACAAGCGCCGCATGGATCCGGTTTCCCATGACAAGAAGCAGAAGGCTTATGATGATCGCGATCACAAACAGAAACATATACAACATTGAATACAGTCTGTTTATCAGCCAGTTTCGAGTCTCCTTGACATGATAGATCACATTCAGCCCCGTGATAAGTGACTGCATACCCTTGCAGGAGGACCACAGTGCAAAAACACCTGAGATCGGCACGACCGCTGCGCTCTTGGTAAATACTTCTGCGATGATCTTGAGTACAAAATCCTGAAGGTTTGTCGGAACAAACCCGATAATGACCTGCCGGAGCATCCGATAGGTCAGCGGGGTATATTGGATCAGTGCGGTAAGGACCAGCACAAAGGGAATAAACGACATGATCAAAAAGTATGCCGCCTGTGCAGCGTAAGCACCGATATGGTCATTTTTTGTCCTGTCCATAAAGCCCAGGATCAACTGTGCCGTGCTTTTGGCTTTCTTCTCTTCCATATTTCTTCTCCTGGTATCAGCAAATTTGTCTATTGACCATTGTACCATATCGTGTACAATGTGACAAGTTCGGGTTACTGTGCGTTCCACGAACAGTAACCCAAGTCAAAATGCATTCCACATCACCTTTGGTGATAGCATTTTGACCCACATGTCTCGGGATTTTGCCATATTTATGGCAAAACGCCTCGCGGGATATTGCCTACAAACAGTTACTCAAATTTCACTTATTTTACGCCATAAATGTCTACAAACTCAATCTCCCGGAAAAAATATTCCAGGATCTCCTCATAGCTGTATCCTTCCTTTGCCATCTCATTCGCGGCGGTCTGGCTCATTCCTACACCGTGTCCGTATCCCCCGCCTTTCAGGGTGATCCCATCCGCATCCTGGCTCTGGATCTCGAAGTAGGCACTGGGAAGGAGTTTTCCCCCTTCCGTAACGCTGCCGTCTTTTTCTGTGATCTTGCAGCCCTTGGGGGAAAGAAATTCCCTTATGGAATATTCTCCGTCAATCGTTCCGGTTCCACCCTCTGTCGTTACGGTAAGTTCTGTCACTGCGCCGCTCTGGCTTTTCTTCTGAACGGAAACCGCTTTCATTTTTCCTGCAAGGTTCAGAAGGGAAGCTGCTTTTTCTTCCAGATTCATCCAGGGGATCTGCACTGTCCATGCACTCCAGGGTTCTTCTGCGTCAAATTCACAGGGAACGCTTTTGAGATAAGATGCAGCTTCGGTAACTCCCCAGATCTCATCTGTACTCGTTACACCCGCCGAAGTAGAAAAATAATACGCTTCTACAGGCTGTCCATTCTGAGCCAGGATCATTCCTTCGGTTTCCCTGACCGCTTTTGTTGTCGATTCCTGCGGTGCAACATTCTGGTAAACCTGATAGCTCACGCTGTCATCCACATCTGCCCCATATTCACTGAGTCTGCTGCCCTGCATCTGCTTCCAGGCGTAGGTTCTCGCACAGACTGCCTGCGCTTTGAGCGCTTCTTTTTCGTATGTGGATGGCATCTCACTCGGGACAACTGCCTCCAGATATTTTTCCAGCGGAAGAATATTGATCACCAGAAGTCCCTCTTCACACGGCCGGATCTCAAGTCTGCCGCCATAGGAAGGCGTCCCGCACTGCCTGTGGATCGACGGGATCAGGATTCCTCCTTCCTGCTCCGGGATCGAGATGATCTCATTTCTTCCGCGCAGTGCTTCCGCTTTATAAACAGTCTCTTCTCCATTCAGAGAAATCGTTACAGAATCATGGTATACAGACTGAAAATCAGAATCCGTAAGTGCTACCCGGATCTCGGGTTCTGTCTTGTTTTCTTTCGTCTGTCCGGTTGCTGCACAGTCATGTACAGACAATTCATTCAGCAGTACCACAAGCAACACTAAATACGCATAAAAAAATCTGGCTTTCCTCATAATCCATTATATGAGGAAAACCAGAAAACATGGCTGTTATTTTCTTACAGAGAATCTGTAAACTGTCTCAGAATAATATTTCTCTCCTGCTTCCAGAACCAGTGAATGGAAATTCTCTACATTGACTGCATTCGGCTCTACCTGCGTCTCAAGGCAGAATGCCTCGCGTTTATTATAAACATGTCCGTTCTTGCCGTGCTCATCCTCCACGAAGTTTGCCGCATAGAACTGCACGCATGGGCAATCTGTAAGAACATCCATCTGGATACCGGATTTCTCTGACCACGCAGAAGCGATCTCACGGATGCTTGCCTTATTATATCCGTCTGTCACATAGTTGTGGTCAAAACCGCCTGTAAACTTGAGCTGTTCGAAATCAGCCTCGATATCCCTGCCGATCTGCTTAGCGGTGCGGAAATCCATCGGAGTTCCCTCAACAGATGCATTCTCGCCAAGCGGAATGGAATCCTCACGAACCGGAGTGTATTCCTGTGCATGAATGGTAAGATACTGGTCCATTGCAGTGCCGCTGCCCTCTCCGTTCAGGTTGAAGTAGGAGTGGTTTGTCATGTTTGCAACGGTTGTCTTGTCGCTCACACCGGAGTAAACGATGCGGACTGCATTCTCCTCTGTCAGCTCATAAGTAACAGAAACTTCGAACTCTCCCGGATAACCATTCTCTCCATCAGGACTGATCCTGGAAAAAGTAACTGCATTCTGTCCATCCACTGCGGACGCATTCCACAGTTTCTTCTCAAATCCGTCCGGGCCGCTATGGAGATTGTTCTTGCCTTCGTTCGGTGTCAGTTTGATCTCTGTGCCATCCAGCATAAATCTGGAATCTGCGATACGGTTGCCGCTTCTGCCGATGCACGCTCCAAAAAAGCATCCATTTACAAAATAACTCTCAAGATCATCATATCCAAGAACGACGTCTGTCAGTCTGCCATCCTTATCCGGCACGCAGACCTTCACCAGGATCGCACCATACTGTGAAACTTCTATGTAAGCTCCTGCCGCATTCTCAATGTGATAAATATGTGCTTCTTCACCTGAAGGTAAATTTCCAAAAATCCTCTCTGTTACCATGCTGTAATTCCTCCCGATTCATTCTTCAAAAAAAGAGCCATATACAAATGGCTCATTCTTTCTTAATTACCCCGGAATGCCGTTCCCTTCCATTTGACGCCTAGCTTTCGCCAGGTTGGGTGTCCTCAACTGATGATCTGCCTTCCACGACGAGAGGCCTGACATCACAGCAGCGATGTTGGATTCCCTATTAATAAATGTAGGTTCAAATAAAAAAAGGGGCATCGCACATTCCAGGAATTCTTTTGTTGTATTTTATTGTACTCTATTGTATGTGATTTTTCAACATAAAATGTTGGAAAAATTTATTATTTCGCAACAAAGTTGATGATCTTGTTCGGTACATAGATCTCTTTGATGAGATTCTTGCCTTCGAGGAAGGAAGCGATCCTCTCATCTGCTTTGGCGATCTCGAATGCTTTCTCTTTCTCGCAGGCGTTTGGAAGAACTACAGTTCCTCTTACCTTACCATTTACCTGTACACCGATCTCAACTGTCTTGGCAACAGTCTTGCCTTCATCGTATACCGGCCAGGAAGCAACTGCAAGCAGACCTTCTCCGCCGAGAAACTCCCAGATCTCTTCGCAGAGATGCGGAGCAAACGGGCTTAAGAGCTTGATAAAGATTCCCAGGTCATCTTTGCTGAGACGTCCTTCTGCTGTGATCTCGTTGAGAAGAGTCATCAGGCTGGCGATCGCTGTGTTGAACTTCAGGTTCTCGATATCGGAAGAAACTTTCTTGATGGTACGGTGGATCTTCATTTCCAGTTCATCGGAAACAGGTTCCTCAGAAATGAGATCTGTCAGACCTGCCACACGGTCAAGGAATTTTTTGCAGCCTTTTACAGAGCTGTCACTCCATGGAGTTGCTGCACCGTAATCACCCATGAACAGTACATAAGTACGAAGGGTATCTGCACCATATTCTTCTACGATGTCAAGCGGGTCAACAACGTTTCCTTTTGATTTACTCATCTTGTCTCCGTCCGGTCCGAGGATCAGTCCCTGGATAGAACGTTTTGCATATGGTTCCGGAGTGTTGACAACACCCAGATCATACAGGAAGTGATGCCAGAATCTGGAGTAGATCATATGTCTGGTAACGTGCTCCATACCACCATTGTACCAGTCAACCGGCATCCAGTATT
>OLOR01003049.1_pt1 | contig 12266 bp, 13 predicted proteins | sample 1672521 | NCBI WGS metagenome assembly OLOR01 (sample SAMEA3136695, study PRJEB25190) | human gut metagenome | biome: human gut; feature: human-associated habitat; material: faeces | place: Austria | collected 2013
CCGCAACAACAAGATGCTGTTCCCGCCGCTGGTCATCATGCTGTGCGTTACCTTCACCGCGCTGGTCCAGCGCCTGATCGCCATGGTCAAGGCCATCTCTGCCGCTGTTTCCACCACCATCCCCGCTGGCGAGACCACCTGGGGTGCTGTGTTCATCGCCAACGGCCTGCAGCTGATCCTGGCTGTGATGCTGATCGTTCTGGGCCTGAACATTGTGCTGCACAGTGTCAAGAGCTACAGCAAGAGCGAGAAAAACAGCGAAAAAGCTGCTGCCTGAGCTTAATACCTATTGACAAAGCCTGCATAGTGATGTAATATTTATGCATGAGTATGGGCCGCAATGGCGCGGCAGCACGCTGCGCCGTGGATGCTTATAGCCAAGGCTTCAAGTCCCGGCTTTCCGTAAGGAGCCGGGGCTTTTTGCGTAAGGTGGTTCTGCCTCTCCCCTGCCGGGAAAGGCGGACCTGCCCATAGAGGGAATTATACAGGAAAATAAAGGAGAACATCATGAAACTGAAAAAGACTTTGGCCCTGGGCCTGGTGGCTGCCATGGCCGCCAGCTTTACCGCCTGCGGCTCTACCGCGGCCGAGAGCGCCGCTGATTCCACCGCTTCCGGCGAGGCCGCCGCTGAGGCTGCCGCCGATGCCCCCGATGGTGACGGCGACCCCACGACCCTGACCGTTGCCATGGAGTGCGCTTACGCCCCCTACAACTGGACCCAGAGCGATGACTCCAACGGCGCTGTTGCCATTCGCGGCTCCAGCGACTACGCCTACGGCTACGACGTTATGATGGCCAAAAAGATTGCCGACGCCCTGGGCCAGAACGTCCAGATTGTCAAGCTGGACTGGGACAGCCTGATCCCCGCCGTCATGAGCGGCGATGTGGACTGCGTCATCGCCGGTCAGTCCATCACCGCTGAGCGCGCTGCCCAGGTCGACTTCTCTGACCCGTACTACTACGCTTCCATCATCACCCTGACCAAGAAGGACAGCCAGTATGCTTCCGCCGCCAGCGTGGCCGATCTGGCCGGTGCCACCGCTACCAGCCAGCTGGGCACCATCTGGTATGATAACTGCCTGTCCCAGATTCCCGATGCCAACATCCTGCCCGCCCAGGAAACTGCCCCCTCCATGCTGGTGGCCCTGAACAGCGGCGCCTGCGACATCGTCGTCACCGACCGTCCCACCGGCCAGGCGGCCCTGGTTGCTTATCCTGACTTCACCCTGCTGGACTTCGGCGGCGGCGACAACGACTTCCAGGTCAGCGATGAGGACATCAACATCGGTATTTCCATGAAGAAGGGCAACACCGCCCTGAAGGATGCCATCAACGAAGTGCTGGCAACCATGACCGCTGACGACTACAACACCATGATGGACGAAGCCATCGGCGTACAGCCCCTGAGCGAGTAATCCCCGCCATCCATACCCCTGCCGCTTTTTTCGGCGGCAGGGGTTTCGGCGGTTCTACCCCTACGGTGCATGAAGAATAAAGGAGAATCCCCATGCAAGACTTTTTGACAAACTGCGCCAATGTGTTGCAGAAATACGGCTTTTCGTATCTGCGCGGCGCAGGCACTACCCTGCTGCTGGCACTGGTCGGCACATTCTTTGGCTGCCTGATCGGTTTCGCCGTGGGCGCTTTGCAGACGATCCCCATCGATAAACAGCGCGACCCCGCCTGGAAGCGGGTGCTGCTGCGCATCCTGCGGGTAGTGCTGCGCTGCTATGTTGAGCTGTTCCGCGGCACGCCCATGATCGTGCAGGCTGTTTTCATCTACTACGGCCTGCTGCAGGTGTTCGGCATTAAAATGGGCATGTGGACGGCCGGTTTCTTCATCGTATCCATCAACACCGGTGCTTACATGGCTGAGACGGTCCGCGGCGGCATTGTCTCCATCGACCCAGGCCAGACCGAGGGCGCCATGGCTATCGGCATGAACCACTGGCAGACGATGCTGCATGTCATCCTGCCCCAGGCCCTGCGCAACATCGTGCCCCAGATCGGCAACAACTTCATCATCAACATCAAGGATACCTCGGTGCTGTCGGTCATCTCCATCACCGACCTGTTCTTTGTGCACAAGAGCGTGGTCGGCGCGCTGTACACCTACTTTGAAAGTGCCGTTATCGTCATGATCATCTACCTGTCGATGACGCTGCTGGCCAGCTACCTGCTGCGTGCCTGGGAAAAGGCCCTGGACGGCCCCCAGAACTACGACCTGAACACCACCGATACCCTGGCCTACACCAGCGGCATGTACAACGCCCCGGACCCGGACCACAAGTCCCAGAATCTGGATATGAAAGGAGAGGCATCCCATGTCTGAACCCATCATTGAGGTGCGCCACCTCTCCAAAAGCTTTGGCACCCACGTGGTGCTGCGCGATGTTGACTTTACCGTCAACCACGGCGATGTTACTTGCGTGATCGGCGCCTCCGGCAGCGGAAAATCCACGCTGCTGCGCTGCATCAACCTGCTGGAGACCCCCACCCACGGCAGCGTGCTGTTCCATGGGCAGGACATCACGGCCAAAGGCTCTGACCCCTGCGCCTACCGCGCCAAGGTGGGCATGGTGTTCCAGAGCTTCAACCTCTTCAACAACATGACCGTGCTGGACAACTGCACCGCCGGCCTGCGCTACGTGCTGCACCAGGACAAGGAGACCGCCCGCAAGACGGCCCTGAGCAACCTGGAAAAGGTAGGCATGGCCCCCTACGTCAACGCCAAGCCCCGCCAGCTTTCCGGTGGCCAGAAGCAGCGCGTGGCCATCGCCCGTGCGCTGTCCATGCAGCCCGAAGTGCTGCTGTTTGACGAGCCTACCTCCGCCCTGGACCCCCAGATGGTGGGTGAAGTGCTGAGCGTTATGCGCCAACTGGCCAAGGAGGGCCTGACCATGATCGTCGTCACCCACGAGATGGCCTTTGCCCGCGATGTTTCCAGCCATGTGGTCTACATGGCTGACGGTGTCATCTGCGAGGAAGGCACCCCCGCCGACATCTTTGAGCATCCCCAGAACCCCCGCACCATCGAGTTCCTCTCCCGCTTCCGCGAGCAGTAAACAAACCATAGGTAAGGTCCTCTCCCCTATCTCAGGGGCGGAGGGCCTTTTTGCGTAAGGATGGCGTTATGTAGGGGCGAACCCGCAAGCCTTGCCTTATAACACCTTGACAATCTCCAGTTTAACGGTTATAATTATAACCGTTCTAAAACAAACACTCTGTGAGGTGAGCCACTTGATCCCGGTACTGGCCTTTGTACAGCACTATAAAAAGTTCTATACATCCCAGTTTGAATCCGCCGCGGTCCGCCATGGGCTGAACCAGCTGGAGATCGATATCCTGCTGTTCCTGCATAACAACCCGGATTGCCGCACTGCCAGCGACATCTGCCGCTACCGCGGGCTGGCCAAGTCCAATGTGTCCAAGGCGGTGGAGCATCTGCGCACCATGGGCCTGCTGACGGTAAGCCCGGCCGCCGATAACCGCCGCCAGCGGATGCTGGGCTTTACCGACGCTGCCGCGCCGCTGGTACAGGAACTTCACGCCATCCAGCAGGCCACTACTGCCGCCGTGACCGCCGACCTGACCCCCGCCGAGGCGCAGGCCATGCAGGACTATATGGCCCGCATGGATGCCACCCTCTGCCGCCGCCTTGCAGAAAAAGGAGAAACACTATGACCTATCTTGTGTACTTTATCGTTTGCTTTATCGCCGGTATCGGCGCGGGCTTGGGCACCGGCTTTGCGGGCATGAGCGCCGCCGCCGTCATCAGCCCGATGCTCATCACCTTTTTGGGGATGGACCCCTACATGGCCGTGGGCATCGCCCTGGCAAGCGACGTGCTGGCAAGCGCCGTCTCGGCCTATACCTACAAGAAAAACGGCAACCTGGATGTGAAAAACGGCGCTGTGATGATGGCCGCCGTGCTGGTGTTTACGATGGTGGGCAGCTTTGTAGCCAGCAAGGTGCCCGGCGCGACCATGGGCAGCTTCTCGGTGTTTATGACGATGCTGCTGGGCGTCAAGTTCATCGTGCGGCCTGTCATGACCACCAAGGAGGCCATGCAGGGCGTCAGTGCCCAAAAGCGGCTGGTGCAGTCGCTGGTCTGCGGCATGGGCGTGGGTTTTATCTGCGGCTTTATCGGCGCAGGCGGCGGCATGATGATGCTGCTCCTGCTCACCTCGGTGCTGGGGTACGAGCTGAAGACCGCCGTGGGCACCAGCGTGTTTATCATGACCTTTACGGCCCTGACGGGTGCGGTCAGCCACTTTGCCATTGGCGGTGCGCCGGACCTGTTCTGCCTGGTATGCTGTGTGCTCAGCACCCTGTTGTGGGCGCGTATCGCGGCCAAGTTTGCCAATAAGGCCGAACCAGCCACCCTCAACCGCGCCACCGGCGTAGTGCTGGTGATTTTGGGCGTGGCCATTTTGGGTGTGAAGTATCTGTAACGGCACGGGTTTGCGGGCGGATTCTATATCCGCCCGTACAGCATAGAAATAGCTCCTACCCCACTCCGGGCAGGAGCTATTTTTATTGCAGCAAACTCTCCACCACCTGCAGCCCATCCTCTGTCAACGCTTCCCCGCCCGGTGCATCAACCACGGCGACGGTAACATAATCCACCGTCAGTGCGGCCTGCTTTTGCAGATAGGCCAGCGTCTCCCCTGCCCTGAGCAAATCCGTGGCGGTAAAATCGGTCAGCGTCCGGGCACTGTATTTGCGCCAGGCATCGGGCACGGCGGTCAGCCGGTCGGGGTTCTGCCGCACAAAAGCGGCCCAGACGGCGGCGCGGGCGTTGGCGGCGGTCGTCTCGCTCATCTGGCTTTGCAGGTCGGCGATCAACTCCACCGCGTCGGTGGCACTGACAGCCTGCACCGCCTCCTTGCCGTAGCCCAGCGCCAGCCGTGCGGCGGGCTGCAGCAGCGAGGACGTATCAAACCGCACCGCCGTGCCGCTGCCCACGCAATCCACCCAGCAGGAGGGCGTGGCCGCCAGGTAGTACAGCGGCGGTAGGGCGGTCTCGCCGGTGGAAAGCGCGGCCCTCAGCAGTTGAGCGGCCCGCCCCGCCCCAGCCGAAAGCGTACATTCTGCCAGTGTGGTAGTGCCAGCCGGTGCGTTGACCAGCAGCTGCCCCGGCAGAGCACAGAAGGTCACGCTGTGGGCCGGGCCGTCCGCCCGCACCAGCACAAAGGCCGGCTCCTCTTTCTGCACCACCAGCAGCACCCGCCACACGCTTTGGGCACCCGGCTCGATTTGCAGCTGGCTCTGGTTGGCGGCGGCCTGCCGCAATTCTTGCTGGGTCTGCCGCTGCCGGGCCAAAAAGCCCACCACAAGGATCAGCGGCAGCAAAAGCAGCAGGGTCAGCCACAGGCTGCACCAAAAAAATCCGGCGCGTGAACGCATAAAACCCACCTCACTGTGAGAAACTTCCCTTATAGTCTGGGCGGCACTGCCCGGCGCTATACAAAAAGGAGGTCTGTTTTATGATGCACGAACCGTTTGGCCCCCATGGAGCCGAGGAAGAAACCGAGGAACTTTGGACTGACCTGAGCGAGGTGCCCGAAACTGCCTACGAGCAGGACCCGAAGCGCCGCATCAACAGCGATACAGATATGCCGTTTGACCCGTCGCTGTTGCCCACCGACCCCGGCCTGGGCGAAGGCCCGCTGTAACCCACGCAAAAAGCCCCCGGCAAGAGGCTGCGGCCTCTCTGCCGGGGACTTGCTGTTTTTATTGGTGTAAAGCGGTTATTCCGGGATGACGAACGCCACACCAACCACGCCGGGGCCGACGTGGGTGCCGATAGTCGGCCCAATCTGGCCGACGCGCCCGCCGGTCAGGTGCAGGTTTTGGTGCAGATAGTGGTGCACCGGGGCGGTAAGTTGCTTATCGTCGCTGTACAGCAGCGTGTAGCCGTAGGCCGGGTCCACGCCGCCCAGCTTGTCCAGCTGGCGGTACATGGCTACCAGCGCACCGGGACGGCCGCGGCCTTTGTCTACCAGATGAATCGCACCGTCGAACAGCGCCAGCACCGGTTTGATGCCCAGTGCACCGCCCACGATAGCCACGGCGGCAGGCAGGCGGCCGCCCTTTTGCAGGTGCTTCAGGCTGTCCACGATGGCAACGACCCGCACCCGTTTTTTAAAGGTCTCCAGCTCGGCCGCAATGCGGGAGGCGGAAAGCCCCTGCTCCCGCAGGCGGATGGCCTCCCGCACGATGATGGCCTCGCCCTGGGCCGCGGTCTCGGAGTCGATGAGGTAGACTTTGGCATCGGCCTCGGCGGCGGCCAGGTTGGCGCACTGGTAGGTGCCGGAAAGCTTTTGCGCGATGGTGATGACAATGACCTCATCCCCTGCATCGGCAGCTTCCTCAAACAGCTCGATAAACGAAGCCGGGCTGGGCTGGCTGGTTCGGGGCAGCTTGCTGTCCTCGGCCAGGCGGGTGAAGAACTCGTCCTTGGTCATGCTGCCGTCATCCAGGGCAGCGGTGCCATCGGCAAAGGTGATGCCCAAGGGCACAACGGTCACGCCGGGGATTTCCAGGTCGTGGGCGGTCAAATCGGCCGCCGAGTCAGTGACGATACGGATCATAGTCGGATTCCTTTCTCATACTTCCCTATACGGAAAAACTCTTTTCTTCAATGCCCAGCAGATCGGCGGCGGCGTCGGGGTCTAACTGCTGCACCGATTCCAGCTTGCGGGTGATGGCACGGCTGCGCGGGCCGATCAGCTCCTCCAGGTCGGAGCCGGTCTGGTTCAGGTGGCGCTGCATCTGCTGTAAGCCAACGCCGAACTTCTCAAATTCTGTCTTGACAGCGCCCAAAATCGTCCACACCTCGCCGGAACGCTTTTGGATCGCCAGCGTGCGGAAGCCCATCTGCAAAGCGTTCAGCAGTGCCGCCATGGTGGACGGGCCTGCTACCGTGATTTGATAATCCCGCTGCAAAACTTCCGTGATTCCGCTGGAAACCACCTCGGCATACAGCCCTTCAAAGGGCAGAAACAGGATGCCGAAGCTGGTGGTGTAGGGCACCTCGATGTACTTATCGTGGATGTCCTTGGCCTCCTGCCGCAGCACCGACTGCAGTGCCTTGCGCATGGCGGCCGCCGCGGCAGCGTCGCCGCGCTCCAAAGCCGCCTGCAGGTGGGCGTAGGTGTCACCGGGGAACTTGGCGTCGATGGGCAGCCAGATGTTGCCGTTCTGCCCCGGCATCTTGATGGCAAACTCTACGCGGTTGGCGCTGCCGGGCACAGTGGCCACGTTCTCGGCATACTGGCCGGGGGCCAAAATCTGTTCCAGGATCGCGCCCAGCTGTACCTCGCCCAAAATGCCGCGGGTCTTTACGCCGGAAAGCACCTGCTTCAGGCTGCCCACATCGGCGGCGAGGTTCTGCATCTCGCCCAGGCCCTTGTAGACCTGCTCCAGCTGGGTGCTGACGGCGCGGAAAGACTCGTTGATGCGCTTTTGCAGGGTGTCCTGCAATTTTTCCTCGACCGTGCCGCGGATCTCGTCCAGCTTTTGGTTGTTGTCGGCCCGGATGGTGTTCAGCCCTTGCACCAGCGCCCCGCGCTCGTCGTCCAAGCGGTCAGCGTTGGAGTCCTCAAGGTTCTTCAGGCGGGTCTCCATCATCGTAAGCTGGGCAATCAGCGCATCGTTGGCGGCCTTCTGGCGGGCGGCCCCGGCGCGGTCGATGGACTCCAGCCGGGCGGTGCTGGCGGCGGCGTTCTGGCGCTGGTTCTCGGCCAACACGGCGGAAAAGTCCCGCAGCGTGGCGGTGGTGGTGCGGGCGCTCTCGCCCTGCATCGCCCGCAGCTGTTCAGCCAGCAGGTCGGTCTCGCCCTGCAATACCGGGGTCATCGCATTGATAACGTCATCGGCGGTAGGCCCCTGGGGCTTCTGCGGGCGGCTGCTGCGCACCAGTAAGATGGCCAGCAGCACATCACCCACCAGCGCCAGCACCAGAACAAAATAAAGTAAGATTTCCATGTTGTGTTCCTTTTTTAGGCGGAACGATGGGTATTATACCACAACACTCAGCCATTACCAAGTACAAGTGTTCAAATTTCGACTATTTTTAAGACAAAATTAACATTTTCTGTCGATTATCTCAACGAATCAGCAGCAGTGCCGTGGCCAGCACACCCATGGCGGCGGCCAAAACCTCGGTCTCCCAGCTTTTGCGCTCCACCACCGGGGAAGCCGGATTGTACCACACCAGTACGGTCTTGCCCTGCTGGCCGTCGTGGTGGAACCAGAAGGAGTCGTTGGTGCGGCGCTCCATCCGCTGGCCGTTTGCGGTAAATACTACCCGGTAGCAGTATCCGCCCGCACCCACGCGGGGATTGATGAGGGCGTCGCGGCGGGACGGCTGTGCGGGGGTATCGTTCTGGCTGGACTTGCAGCAATCCAAAATCTGGGCGGGCAGCAACGTGCCGCCGCGCACGATGCGGTATTTCTCCCAAAGCATCAAAAGCACCAGCACCCACAGCAGGATACCCAGCACACGGTAAAAAAGCAGTAAGGCAAAAGGCATAAAAGTCTCCTTATAAAAACGATTGGTTAATAGCAAGGCTGCAGGGGCGTACAGTGTGCTCCCGCGAGCCGATATTTGCCATCGGCCCCTGCAAGAGTTGAACTTACCTATTATAATACCGCCCTTTTGCTTTGGGTGCAAGGGTAAAGATAATTTGATGCGCTAAAGTGTTGACTTATTTGGGCAGATTTGCTAAAATATAAATAATGATGCACATCTGTGCAAAACAAAATGAACAAATAAAGGAGGCGCCTATGCGCCCTGACATGAACCAACAAAACGAACGCTGCACCGATTTGTATGAAGCCATCCTCCGGCTGGAAAACCTGGACGAGTGCATCCGCTTTTTTGACGACCTGTGCGCTGTGACCGAGCTGCGCACTATGGAGCAGCGCTACGCCGTGGCAGGCTGCCTGCTGCAGGGCAAGGTCTACAGCGAGATCCGCCGCGAGACCGGTGCGTCCAGCGCCACCGTCAGCCGCGTGAACCGTATGCTGAACTACGGCACCGGCAGCGTGGCCGCCAGCGTCAAGCACGATCTGGAGCAGAAGAGCCAAGAGGACGAGAACAAATAAGGACAACACCCAAGGAAAGGAGTTTTCCATGTCTGTTTCTATCACTGATTTCGGCAAACTGACTACCGGCCAGCCGGTGCAGCTGGTCACCCTGAAAAACGATAAGATCGAGGTGCAGCTGTTGACCTATGCGGCCATCATCCACCGCATCATTGTGCCGGACCGCAAGGGCAGCCCCACCGACGTGGTGCTGGGCTACCCCACCGCCCGGGATTACGAACTGAACACCGACAGCATGGGCGCTGCCGTGGGCCGCTTTGCCAACCGCATTGGCGGTGCGCAGTTTCCCCTGTATGAGGAGATCGTCCATGTAACGCCCAACAGCGCGGGCAACTGCCTGCACAGTGGTCTGCACGGCTTCAACCACGCCCTGTTCACTGCCGAGGTCACCCGCGGTGAGACCGACAGCGTGACGATGACTGCCCACAGTCCTGCCGGCACCGACGGATTCCCCGGCAACTTTGATTTGGAGATCCAATACAGCCTGGTGAAAGAGGGGCTGATGATCCGTTACAGCGCCACCACCGATGCCCCCACCGTCTGCAACATGACCAACCACAGCTACTTTAACCTCAACGGCCACGGCAGCGGCTCGGCCCTGGGCCACCGCATCAGCGTGGACGCCGACGCCTATCTGGAAGCTGACGAGAACAGCGTGCCCACCGGCCGCAAACTGCCGGTCAAGGGCACCCCGATGGACTTTACCGAGGAAAAGACCCCCGGCCGGGACATCAACGCCGACTACCCTGCGCTGGTGCAGGCCAAAGGCTACGACCAGTGCTACATCATCCGGGATAGCGGCCTGCGCCACGCCGCCTGGGCTACCGGCCCCGAGACCGGCATTCGCATGGAGGTACTGACCACCCTGCCCGGCATGCACTTGTACACCGCCAACTATCTTGCACCCCAGACAGCCTGCAAGGATGGTGCCCGCTACGAAGCCCGCGATGCCGTCTGCTTCGAGACCGAGGATTTCCCCGACGCCCCGAACCATCCCGATTTCCCCGATACGACCCTGCTGCCGGATGCCCCGTACAGCTCCACCACGATCTATCGGTTCGACATCGCACCTATGTAAAACTTAACGCAATAACGTAAAAGACCACCGCGTCTGCGGTGGTCTTTTGCTGTGTACAAATAGAAATGTTATACAATACGTATTTATACAAATTGTATTTGTGAACGATTGGTATAATCAGGCCTGCTCCAGACGATACAGCCTGCCACTGAAGGGCGGCAGAGTCAGCTTCAGCTCGCCGTCGGTCTTGCGGGCGCAGCTGCGTTTGGGAGCGGCGGTGCTGCCGCCGAAGGTCTCCCAATCGGTGTCCAGCAGCAGGGTCAGCTTGCCGGCAACAGGCAGCGTGAGAGTGTAATCCTCCAGCTCCGTATCGCCGAAGTTGAATGCCGCCAGCACAGCCGCCTCGCTCCCCTGCCGGAGAATGGCGCAGGCATCCAGCTCGGGGTGGGAGCAATCCAGCCATTGGAAGGCGGCGGGGTCGTACTCCCGCCGCCAGAAGGCATCCTCTGCGCAGTAGGCCCTGTTCAACGCCTGGCGGAAGCGGCGGAAATCGTTATGGTTGGGGTAATCCAGCACCATCCAATCCTGCTCGCGGCTCTCGTCAAACTCCCGCAGCTGGGCAAATTCATTGCCCATAAAGTCCAGCTTTTTGCCGGGGTGGATGGCCATGTACAGGTACAGCGCCCGCGCCTGGGGGAACTTGCCCGCGTAGTCGCCGTACATTTTCTGTACGATGGTGGCCTTGCCGTGGACGTTCTCGTCGTGGCTGAAGGGCAAAATGTAATGCTCGTTCCAGGCATACATCATCGAGAAGGTCAGCTTGCCCAGATTCTCTTTGCGCTCCTCGGAAGTCTTTTTAAAGTAGTCCAGGGTGTCGTTCATCCAGCCCAGGTCCCACTTGTAGTCAAAGCCCAGGCCGCCGTACTCCACGGGAGCGGTGACTTTGGGATAGTTGGTGGAGTCTTCGGCAATCAGCAGGGCGGTGGGGTGGCGTTGCTGCAGGCCCTGGTTCATGCCCTTCAAAAATTCCAGCGTCGAACCGTTGACGCCGCGGTTGGGGTCACCCTGCCAGTAGATCAGGCGGGAGACTGCGTCCATGCGCAGGCCGTCAGCGTGGAACACCTGCAGCCAGTAGTCGGCGCAGGACTGGATAAAGCAGCGGATCTCGCCGCGGGAGTGCATGAAGTTGCAGCTGCCCCACTCGCTTTGGCCCACGGCTGCGGCGGGGTACTCGTACAGCGGGGTACCGTCAAATTCTTTCAAGCCGTAGCTGTCGATCGCAAAGTGTACCGGCACAAAGTCCAAAATGACGCCGATGCCCTCTTTATGGCAGGCGTTGACGAACTCGGCCAGCTGCTGCGGGGTGCCGTAGCGGCTGGTGGGGGCGTAAAAGCCGGTGATCTGGTAGCCCCAGCTGCCGTCAAAGGGATGCTCGGCCAGAGGCATCAGCTCAATGTGGGTAAAGCCGTTCTCCTTGCAGTAGGCAGGCAGCAACTCGGCCAGCTCGGCGTAGGTGTACCAGCTGCCGTCCTCTTTCTGCCGCCAGCTGCCGGCGTGGACTTCGTAGATATTCAGCGGCTTATCGAAGCATTTCGTGCGGCCGGCCATCCACTTGTCATCGGTGAAGCCGGTGGGGCGGTCGGCAATGATGCTGCGGCCGTCGGGGCGCAGGGTCATGGCGGTGCCGTAAGGGTCGCAGTGGGCCACGGTCTGACCGTTGGCACCGCGCACCCAATACTGGTAGACCATGCCCGCATTGGCACCGGGGACATCGCACTCCCAAACGGCGGACTGGGTGCGGTGCATGTCATAGGTGCCGACCTCGGTCTCCACCGCAATGTGTTGGGCGGACGGTGCCCAGACCGCAAAATGGGTGCCCCCAAAGTAGGTGTGGGCGCCAAAGAACTCGTAAGCATCAAAGGCGTGCCCGGTGTAAAAATCCTGCATATTCATAGGGAAAACCTCGATTTTGATAGACGCAGAGGAATGTCGAAAAGCCTCCCTCTGCGAGACAGACTCTCCCGATACGGGGAAGGTGGCATGAAGTGCCAGAGGGGGCCGAAGAAAGTTGTTCTTATGGCAACACCGCACAATTCCCGCCTAACGGCTTAAGCACCGCTCCGGCGGCTGCGG
>OLOR01003059.1_pt1 | contig 12225 bp, 8 predicted proteins | sample 1672521 | NCBI WGS metagenome assembly OLOR01 (sample SAMEA3136695, study PRJEB25190) | human gut metagenome | biome: human gut; feature: human-associated habitat; material: faeces | place: Austria | collected 2013
ATCTCTTTTGCATGGTTCATACTCTTATATAATGTACTTGCACTAAAAAGCAAAGCAATCAAAACAAAAAAAACACCAAACAATGAAAGCGGATGCAATATACTATTCTTTATATATTTTTTTATCATGATGAACTACCACTTCCTCCATCTAATGCATACACTATTTTCTCTTTTGCCTTCTCTTTTGCTTTTCCCTTTACAAAGTCCTTTGGTGCACTAACCTCTCCGGTATTGCAAAGATAGATTGTCTCCGGTGCAATATCGCAATGGATAATATCCATCGGATGTACTTTTGCAAGTCCCTGTAAGAGCCGGAGTAAGAGAGCTTTCGCTTCCTCTACGGTGTATTTCTTTCCTGCATTTAAGACTTGTGCTAATGTCTGTCCTTCTAAATATTCCGCGATCACATATCCGGTATCATTCTCTGCGATACAGTCATATACCTGTGTGATACCATCCACTTTGCCTAACTGCTGGATACGGTTTGCTTCATTTAAAAATGTCATTAAGCCCTGATTAAACTGCTCTTCTGCATCTCCCGAATAAATCGTTACTTCGAGTTCTCCCTCGGAACGTGTCGAAAATTCACTGGGCAGATATTCGCTGACTGTTACTTTCTGATTCGTCTCGGCATTCAGTCCAAGATATTTGATAATGTAGCCGCTATATTGTAAAACACGTCCTACAATATATTTGCCGCCAACAATACTTCCGGGTGTCAGATAATAGGACTCCTGTGTCAAAGTGGTCTCATCATATCCACAGTGAGGACACTTTGTCAGAGCATCATCCATCTGTTCCATACATCCCATGCATAATTTCATTTCTGTTTCCTCACTTTCTTTTTACCGTTAAATTAAACACCTGACTCTGATGCATATATTTATTGATAAATTTCCCTTTTTTCACCGGTTTCTTAGTATTCCAAAAAGTAATTCTGAAACTATATTTTCCTTCAGGATATTTTTTTCCTCCTGATGTAACAACTTTAAATTTGTCGGTTGCAATATAAACAAATTTATTTTTTGTGTTCTTATTTTTTGCTTCTACCGTGTAACAACCTATTTTTTTCGCTACTGACTTATTTTTAATAGTAATAGTAAATTTTGTTCTTGATTTGTTGATTTTTACTTTAAACTTTGGTGTCGGAACTTTTGTATTAATCCAAATGGTAGTTGATGTTTTCTTACTTTTCTCTGTAATAATCACCTTGATCGCATTCTTACAAAGGCTTTTTACCTTGATCGTTCCCTTGTTATTCTTTACACTGACCTTCAAGCATTTCTTCTGATTCTTTTTTGCTTTCGGTACAATCGTAATCTTAGAACCTGCTGTGATCGTAATAGAAGTTCCTAAGCTAACAGAAATTTTTTGATTGTTTTTCACATCTTTGCCATTGATCTTGATTCCGTCTGTTGACTCTGTTGGCTGTACGGAAGGTGTAAGCGTTGGAGCCGGTGTAACAGATGGTGATGGATCCTTTGTCGGTGTTGGACTTGGTGTTGCTGGGTTTTCAGATGGGGATGGCGATGGCGAAGTTGAAATCCACTTTGCATATAACGTCACTGTCTTAGTCGTTGTATCTGCTTTGTCCTTATTTACAGTCGTTACAGCTTTATCTTTATAATCTGATGTTAAATACCAGCCTGCAAATTTATATCCGTCTTCTGCCAACATATTGTTTGACTCCGGTAAGTTTACTGTTTCATCTTCCTTAAACGTTGTTGGCTCTTGAAATCCATTTGCAAATTTTCCATTTCCTAATTGATATGTAATGCTGTATGTTGTCTTTTGCTCCCACTTTGCATATAACGTCACCGTTTTAGTCGTTGTATCTGCTTTGTCCTTATTTACAGTCGTTACAGCTTCGTCTTTATAATCTGATGTTAAATACCAGCCTGCAAATTTATATCCGTCTTCTGCCAACATATTGTTTGACTCCGGTAAGTTTACTGTTTCATCTTCCTTAAACGTTGTTGGCTCTTGAAATCCATTTGCAAATTTTCCATTTCCTAATTGATATGTAATGCTGTATGTTGACTCTTCTTCCGCTTTTACCGGCACGGCACACAAGTTCAGCACCATCACCACCGCCAGCACATATGCCAGCACTCTTTTCTGTCTTATCTTCATAGTTTTCTTCCTTTCCGTAACCCTACGTTACTTTATGCTTTATCGTTCTTTATGATTGCTATCTTCTATCTTTCTTCAGATTGTGGAGCATGATCACGCTGATGATTCCGCAGATCACAGCCACGACACCGAGGATTTCCCAAGTGTGTGCCAGATGCCCCAGTCCTCTGTTGTAGAAATCATTGTGCTGCACCGGCTGGTTCGGTATTCCGCTGTCGAGTGCATTTAAGTTCGTTATATTGCCAAGACCCTCCATTGCCCAGCGGCTTACGGTTACTAATGAAATCTTCTTTGACATTCCTTTCAATTCGAAGAGAACACCGGAGAAAAGTAACTGTATGATCAGGACAAACGGTGCGATCGCCATTGCCCGGTCGCCATTTCTGACAACTGCCGATACGATCAGTCCCATGGCCGCCGAAGCATAGATCGTCAGAAACATCGTTACCCAGATCTCTAACTGCGGCGTCGGCATAAAGAGGGCTTTCTTTGGTGCATGTTTCATCAGACACAGGAAAACCGTTGTCAGGATCGTCGCCTGCGTCAGACAGATCACCCCCTGTACGATATATTTGGAAATGATATATGTCCAAAGCCTTAAATTTCCCATATACTCACGTTTTAAGATCGGTCGTTCCTTACAGATCTCCTGAATCGTATTGAAAAGTCCGATCCAGATACCGGAGCACGATAACGCAAACATGATCGACTGTGTCGCGCCAAAGACCTTAAATGTCTCGGATTTTGCAACGACTTTTAGCAAAAGTGCGATCAAAAGCGGCTGCATCAGTAAAAGTGTCAATCTTTGCTTATCGTTCCAGATCAGTTCAAAATATCTGGCGGTAAGCACTCCTAACTGCTTGATCGCAGATACCTGCTTTGCTGCTTTCTTTGGTGTCGGTCTTTCCTGCGGTGTCTGTGCTTTCTGTCTGTATTCTTCGATATAATTTTGCAAATACAAACGGTTCCAGCTGTCTACATTGCCGGCAAGCTCGTTATAAACTTCTACGAGATCCTTTTTCCCGAAGTAGGAAGTGATCTCTGATGGAGCACCGCAATAGCAGATCTTTCCACCCGGTCCCATGAAAATGACTTTGTCACACAGATGAATACTCTGTGTCGTGTGGGTTACCATGATGATCGTCTTACCTTCGGTCTTAGAAAGCTTTGCTAAGGTATGCATCAGACTTTGTTCGGTATCGGGATCCAATCCAGATGTCGGTTCATCTAAGAAGAAAAGTCCGGGATCTGCAAGCATCTCGACTGCGATACTGGCTCGCTTCTTTTGACCTCCGCTTAACTTTCGGATATAAGTTTGTGCATGTTCTTCTAAATCAACCATTTGCAATACTTTTGTGATACGAAGAAGCATCTCTGACTTACTTGTATCCGGTGGCATCTTCATTTTAGCTGTATAGTAAAGCATCTTTTTTAAGGTCAGATTTTCATAAATGATATCCTGCTGTGGCACGAAACCGATCATGTTTTTCATCGTGTTAAAGTTCTTTTGTAAATCAATTCCATTGCAAAAGATCTTACCGGTAATCTCGCTGTCAAAACCACTCATGGCATTCATAACCGTTGTCTTTCCGGCACCGGAACCACCGATGATCGCTACGAATTCATTGCTTCCGATATCACAAAAGACACGGTCTAAGATCTTCTTTCGGTTCCTGCCGGAACCTACGATCTTATCTACATTTTGCATCGAAAGCGAGATACCGTTCATCGCATTCTGGTACAAAAGCTGGCCATTCAGGATAAAGAATAAAGAATTGGCAATCTGGATCAGATCTTTTTCACCGACCTGACAGCTTCCCATGACACGCTCACCATTGACATAGACACCGTTCGTACTGCCATAATCAGCGATCATATATTGACCATACTCCTTCTTGATCGCTGCATGCTTCCTTGAAAAACTGCTGCTGTCAAGTGCGATCGTATTCCTCGGATCTCGTCCGATCGTCGTGATCCCATCCTGTAACGGTACGCACTTCCAGGCACTTTTGTTTTCCGAATTCGTAAAGATCATCGCAACCGAAGCTCCTGTATTATGATCCGGTGATTCGATACGCAGGATCATGTCGGCTGCATTCTTATGATAATAACGTTTTGCATCCATTCGGATATAGGTGTTGTTTTCTAAGATCCATGTACCGGTTGTACTTCCCATATCAGCAATATACATATCACTTCCAGTCATCTTGATCTTGCCATGTACAGGGGATACGACATTGCCTGCCGGAATTGTAATGTCGCAGTTTGCTTCATCACAACCAAAATACAACCGGTCTTTGTCAAAAAGACTCAGATCGTATTCATACATTTCTCCGTTTGCCAATATGATCAATCGGTTTGCCTGTCTGGTATCGGTACTGTTGATATTGCCCAGATACGTTGTCGGTTCCAGCTGTTCTATTTTTGCCATAATCTTTCTCCGTCATTTGTAACTTATTTTTGTTCTCCAAGATATGTTGCACAGATATCGTTGATCTCTTTTTCGGTATATCCGGCAGCACGATCAAAATTTGTAAGTCTGTTCGCATAATTGCTGATATTACCGGTTCCTTTTCCAAGCAGAATACAAGCCTGTGAACGGTCGATCAGTTTCTTGATCTTAGTCTGTCTTGCATTGTTTCCTGTCTGGAAGAATGTCTCAAATTTCTGCTTACGGATCGGATATGCATCATTTGCACTGACCTTTACATCCGACTGGTCAAGCAGACACCAGAGCAGTCTCTTACAGATCAGCTGACTGTTCTTATCGGACTTTGCCGAAATCGCATATTTATCTGCATATGAGATCAGCATTTTATCATCTACAGTGGCTGCATATGTGACATACGCTAACTGCTTTAATGCATCATTGCTTCCATTTAGTTTAGAGCGGTAACCGGCACCGGCAAGAGCACTGCTGCCATATAATCCGGATGGTTTGCCGTCAAAGATCCATGGCTTGCCGTTTGCTTTTTGGTTCATTGTGCTAAACTGTGTCATCTTTCCCGCAAATGCACCATCAAAATTTAATGTGCCTTTCTTATAATCAAAGCCTTCCCGATTGGTTAAGAATGTTGCAATCGTACTAAAGTAGGCATCTGAATATGTAATCTCCTGCTCATTATTTGCTTCGATCACATCTTTGATCTCTATCGTATCTTTTTTGCGGTCAGCAAAAGAACTGCTGCTCATTCCTGCTTTCTTTTTTATCTGCTCATCCATGGCAGATGTGTCATAAACATAAAGCTGTAAGACATCCAAAGCTGTCGGCATTTCTTTATAGTTTTTAAAATACGTCGGATACTGTGACATATACAGATATTGCGAAGTATCGATCGTATCATAGATATCTTTTAAGGAAGTAAGCGAATACTGCTCTGGATCTGCAACACGATCCGATAAGAACATATCTGGGAATTCTTTCGTTCCTTTCGTTGCCTGTAATGCTGCATCCATCGTTCCATAAGATGTCTCTGTTGTGACATCTACGACTTTGATCTTATCTTTGACTTTTGCATTTTCCTTTTTGATCTTTGTCAGCTCTTCTGATTCGCCGCTGACCGGTTCGGAAAATACTTCTGCAATATCGCTGTTGATCTCCTCTTTTACATCTGCATTGTCAACCCATACTACGACTTCCTCTGACTTGATCGATGAATCGATCAATGGATTTGTCTTCTTCCAGACTGTCTGGAAAAGCCCGATCACAACGAGGATTGCTAATGTCAGGGAAACCGAAAGTCCGATCATCCAGTTTCTTTTTCTCTTTCTCTTTTTTAACTTGACTTTCGGATATTCTGCAATCCTTTTTCCTTCGATCGCATCCGATAACTGCTGGATATTCTGGAAGCGGAGCTCCGGTTTGACCGCCAGTGCTTCCATGATCGCACGGTCAAAGTTACTATCTATCTTGATTCCTAATTCCAATGGAGATTTTAATTCATCTTTATATTCACGCTCTGTCGATTCTACCGGTTTGATTCCGGTAACCATCTGATACAGGATCGCACCGATTGAATAAATATCGGTATAATACCCTTGTTTACTCCGGTCACGGTATTGCTCCGGTGCGGAATACCCGACTTTGATCACCTTTTCGCCTGCCATACCTTCTTTGGTACTGTTTAACTGTGCCGCACCAAAGTCAAAGACCTTAACGGATTCATCTCCTGCGATAAAGATATTGTCCGGGCTGATATCCCTGTGAATGATTCCTTTCGCATGAATCTTTTTCACTGCTTCTATAACCGGTGTGATAATACTCAATACCGTATCCATATCATGAATTCTGCCCTGCTTTTCTAAGTAATCTTTTAAAAGCACACCATCAATGTATTCCATGATGATATAAGCAGTATTGTTTTCTTCAAAATAATCATAGACATTTACAATGTCTTTTGCCTTGCCAAACTGGGCAATACTTTGTGCTTCTACCATGAAACGTTTTAACTGTTCCTGATATTGTGTCTTTTTCTCTCCTGACAGTAAGCCGACTCTTCTTTCTCCCGGTGCACGGTTTACAAGTCCTGCCGGATAAAATTCCTTGACTGCTACGATCACGCCTAATGTCGTATCATAACATTTGTAGGTGATGCCAAAACCACCCATACCGATCACGGTACCTACGATAAAATGATTTCCAAGAATAGTTCCCGGAACTAAATAGTGCGGCTGGCTTGGAGGTGTCCCCTCTGCATATCCGCAGAAGGGGCATACTTCATATTTGCCTTTGACACTAAAGCAATTCATACATAATTCACTTGCCATAGTTTACTCCAATCTAAATTCGTTATCTTCATCTCCGATATCGATTACTGTACCGGGCTGTAACATGATCTCGATATTCTGTGGAAGGCAGTCCGCCTGTCCGTGAATAAAGCTTCCATTGCTGGAACGATCCAAAAAGCCATACTGCTGTTTGCTTTCATGCCATGTGATCATACAATGATGTCTGCTGACTCTCGGTGCATCGGTAAAGACCAGATCATTACTTGCATCGCGTCCTAACCGGATTGATTCTTCTGCCCGAAACGGGATCTCGGCACCGGCATACATTCCACGTATACCGACTAACACACCTCTTGGTACACCCGGCTGGTATGGTGCTGCGACCGGTTCTTGCTCCTCGATCAGAGCTTCTGTTACCATATCCTGTGGCTCTGCAACAGTTCCCGGTATGTTTTGTGGTGCGATTGGCTGAGCCGGAATATTTGCATCCGGCATCATGCCATTGTCTCCCGGTATGTTCTGTGGCATGATTGGCTGATCTGACACCGGCTGGTTAGACGGATCTGCTTCATCTAAGAAGGTATACTTTGATTCAATCTGTTCCTTACGAATCTCTTCCACATCCGGTATCACAAGATCTTTTTTCTTTTGCAAACGAGGTTTTACAAAGAACCCTGCTACTCCTAATGCCGCTGCGATTCCTGATGATGCCAGATAAGCATATAAAGCCCATCCGTTTAAGAATTCCTGTGCATCATTTTTGGCTTTCGGCCATAAGATACTACCTTTGACGGCAAGCAGGATATAACATGCACATACAAGAATCGCTAAGATCCCACTGATGTTCTGACGGATTCCGCCGACAATACCGATCACACCGCCTACCAAAGCAAGCAACATCGGAAGCAGAATACAGATGCCAAGAATGATCAGTTGTTTCTTACTGTCACCGGTGTATTGTGTGATGTATTTCCATGCCGTATAATTCTGGTCACTATAGTTTTCCTGTCGTATGATAGTCAAAGGTGCGATCACGAAAAAGAGACTTACGATCATGCACAAACCACCAAGTACACGAATTGTCTTTGCAGCTCGATTCATATTTCTCACCTCTCGCTATGATCTGTGTTTCAAAATATCTGTCCAGTTGAACTGCTCTCCGCAAAGTGGCATAAAGATCAGATTGACTTCACCGATCGTAATCTTGTCATATGCTTTTAATTTCATCGGACTTAATACCACTTCATCATTCAGATAAACTAATTCGCTTGATTCACCCGGCTGTACCAGATATAAATGCTGCTTTGGCTCATAGACAACGATCGCGTGTTTGTTTCTTGATACACTCTTATCTCCAACTAATGCAACATCCATCTTACTGTCTCGTCCGATAAAGTTCTTGCCGACTTTCAGATGGAAATCCTGTCCTAAATGGTTACCGTTGATCGCGATAAGCCAGCCGGTGCAAGGAGTTGTTACATGTTGTACCGGTGTCTGCTGAGAAGTTACAGTACTTGTATTCGTTTTGGCTGCCGGTGTTGTATCTGCTGCAAAGATATCATCATAAAATGCAACGGTATGATCATCATCCTCATCATCTGCTACCACATTATTCATAACCGGCGCTGTCTGAATCTCAACACCTGTTGCAACGCCGCTACTAAAAGCATTATTTCCTGTTGCAACAGTTTCCGATGCATCCCGCATAAACTGCTGGCTGCCGTTCTGTGTCACATTGACATTCTGTGGCTGGATGTTTCCCATTCCTGTATCATTATTATTAAATCCTCCTGTGTTAAAATCGGATGGATCTAATGGTTCCGTTGCTCCGACACCATCTAATTCTTCTGTTACAAAAGCCTGTGTCACATCTTCTGCTGTTTGCACGCCTGCTGCGCAATGAGGGCATGTAGCGTACTTTTCTTTGTCATAAAAGTGTCCATTTTCACATCTGCATAAGTTCATAGTAATTCTCCTTTTCCGAATAGACAGAACGAAAAACTTTATAAGCTTTCTTCTATCTTTCTCTTGTAATTGTAGTTTCTTTATATTGTAAAATAGCAACGGACGTATTATCCTGCGAATGCGTATTCTGACGCACTGCTGCCATTACTAAATTCTCTGCTTTCTTTTGCATGGATACGTTAGGATTGTTAATGATCTCTTTGATCTGCCCATCCGGTAATGTCTTAGTGATCCCATCGCTGCAAAGCATCACAACATCTCCGTATTGCATCTCAAACGGTGTATCATTGACATCCATCAGACTGACATTTCCAATTCCCAAAAAGCTGATCAAAGCTTCTTTCTGTTTCTTTGCCTGTGCTTCCTGTAAACTCATCTGACCGCTGTTTACCATTTCCTGTAAACGAAGCATATAGTTGTGATCTCTTGTAACCTGAATCATCTCATTACTTCTAAGAATGTAGATACGGCTGTCACCCACCGATGCCCAGTAAAGCTTATTATCTTCTGCGATCACGGCAACCATCGTCGTGCCGGAACCCTTTCCTCCTTCTTTTGGAAAATCGTGGATCGTGCGGTCGATCGCTTTGATTCCCTGACGGAAGAACAAAGGAATATTGACATTAGGTTCTTTTTCAATCTTTTGAAATCCCTTTTTTAACATCTCTATTCCGGTACGGCTTGCTTTTCCGCCATCTGCCATACCACCCATACCATCACATACAACCGCTAACACCCTGGTCTTTTTATTTGCCGACAGCTTTTTGCCGGGTGATACATAGACCGCATCCTGCTGGTATTTTCTATTTCCTGTGTCTGTATATGACAAAGTGATCAACTCCGGTACGGTACGAACCACATGATGCGAAGCCTGTACTTCCGGTGAATGCATTCCGGCCGGTCTGCCTGTCATTCGTGCATTTGTCCCAGAACCTGACTGCATGGAATGACTTGTCATTCCACTATTGGCGATTGCACCCGACTGCATGAAATGACCTTCCGTTTCATTTTTCTTTGCCTCTTTTTTTCTTCCAAACACGATTAATTCACCTCCATCTTGAAACGATATTTATCGGAAACCAGGAAAATCTCAGATCCCATCATTAATCGCTGAAACCTGTTTTTCCCGATAAGTCCCATTGCTGTATAAGTCCCATTGCTCGAATAATCCGTCACATAAATTGCGTTTTCCAAAGCTTCATAACGGATAGAGCAATGTACTCTGCTGATCATGCTGTCTTCAATGCAAATGTCGCATTCCGACATTGACCTGCCGATACGAACAGTCCGCCCCGGCAGCATATGCCATTTTCGAACCATTTTTCCATTCTGGTAAAAATACATATGTGCTTTTGGCGTTTCGCTGGAAAGTACCGCATTACGAAATAATTCTAAGAACCGGTCCATATTTTGCGGACGTTTTGTATAGTCCATGTCCAGACAGGTATTGATCACATTACTGACTGCCTGTGGTACATTGCTTTGTCTGTCATGCAGGCTTTTCATCGTCATGCCGGAACATCTTTCATTTGCCGTAAGCGGCTTTTTGCCACTCAGCACATAATAATAGGTTGCTGCCAGTGCATAAATATCTGACCATGGTCCCTGATTACCTGACCGGGAATACTGCTCTAACGGTGAAAAACCTGTTTTTACAAGCACAGACATGTCCACTGTCTCATTCGATACATATTGACGCGTAGCACCAAAGTCGATCAGCTTCATGTTTCCGTCTTTTGTCAGCATGATATTATCCGGACTGATATCCCGGTGAAGCAGTCCTTTCTTGTGAATATAGCCAAGCGCGGATGCTATGTTAAAGATCATCCGGTTTGCCTCGTCATAAGATAAAGGCTTTTTTTGCTTCATGATATGCTGTGCTAATGTTTCTCCTTCGACATACTCCATCACCAGATATGCTGTCTGGTTCTCCTGAAAGAAATCACTTACATTGACCACTGCACTGTTATCCCGCAGACCATATAAAATTTTGGCTTCATTCAAAAAGACTTCCAGTCCATGCCGGTAATTTGCCTCAAACCTGCTGTCTGTAAGCATCATTCTCTTGGTCATTGGCACTCTTTTTACCCATTCTCCCGGAAAATATTCCTTTATGGCACAGATCCTGCTATACCTCCGGTCCATGCAAAGATAGGTAATACCAAAGCCACCGGTTCCAAGTACTCTTCCGACCGTATACGTTCCATGAAGATCATCCCCGACTGACAGACTTCTTTCATCCTGTGTAACGGCCAGCGAATAACCGCATGCCTTACAATGTGTCTCCTGTGGAGAACAAAGTTCAAAACAATTAGGACAATATACAATCTGCCTATTCATTTCTTATCATCCCCCGGTACTTTCTATAAATTATCTTCAGCATCATTTACAGTATGGAAGACAAACTTCTCACGACCTGCTGTGATCACATCACCATCTAAAAGCATTCTTCTTGCCGTGATCTTGACACCATTCACAAAAGTGTCATTTGTCGTTTCTAAGTCTTCTATGTAACAAGCCATCTTGGTAACCTCGATGACAAAATGCTGTCTGGATAAACGGTCATCATCAAAGAAAATATTACAGATATCAGAACGTCCGACAAAAATACTTCCTTCGACATTCCACTCTACATCTTTGACCGTTCCTTTCCGGTCCGTGATCGTTAAACGTATCTTTTTCGTATCTGCTTTGACTAAGTCTTTTGCATCTACCTCTACTATTTTTCCCGGTTTCTTCTTGATAATGATGATCACTATGATTCCCACCACTAAAACGATAACGATCAATAAGATCCACCAATACTTTTGTATCAATTCTTTTTGCTTTTCTTTGGAAGCATCTAATCCCTTAAAATGAAAACCGTACTTTTCAGTGATCGCATTGGCTTCCTGTGTGTCATCTGTGATATTGTTACAGCTTAAAACATAATCATCGGTATACAATTTCTGTGCAAAGTCCATCGTAACTTCATTTGACACCTGATTATAGGTAACTTTTTCTACCTTCCAGTTTGTATCGCCCTTTTTGGTTCGTACTGTATAATTTTCCGCTTTATCTGCGCCAACGATCGCACTGCTGTCATCTGTGATCTTAAAAGTGATCGACTTTGCCGTCTTCTTTTTGATATCAGAAATGACCGGTGCCTGTGTATCAGCAGTATTTTGTGTATAAACAAAAGCTCTTTCAAGATCAACCGCTGTATTTGTCTCTGTCAGAGAAAGCGTTGCACCTTCTACCGTACGGTTCGTATCTGCCTGCATTCGTAAAACATAAGTATCTTTCTTTAATGTCTTATTCCATGTTTTAAAACGGTTCTTTACAAACTTCTTTAAATCCCCGGCTTCATACTTATCACAATATCCATGTCCGTTACCGGTGCTAAGCATATTTTCGG
>OLOR01003067.1_pt1 | contig 12205 bp, 10 predicted proteins | sample 1672521 | NCBI WGS metagenome assembly OLOR01 (sample SAMEA3136695, study PRJEB25190) | human gut metagenome | biome: human gut; feature: human-associated habitat; material: faeces | place: Austria | collected 2013
TTTCAACTTTGACTATTTGCACAGCATCTTTCACTTCTTTTTTATTTGCAATCAATTGAAATGTAAGAGTCTCAGGTCTTCTCTGTGCTTGAATTTTATTGTCTTCCCATGTTTTATTTACAATCAAATCTATTGTCGTTTCTGGCACTTCAAATTTATTTGTTATTATCAAATCTTGTGGATTTGTATCTACATTTTTATAAAACTCTGAATTTATTTCTGGTTCTGTAGCAGAATAATTTATTAATACACCATCTTCATTATATTTTTCAACTTTAATTGTTTTCTTCCACTTTTCTTCCTTTTTATCTCCTGTTATTGTTTGATCAGGAATTGAATTTTTTAGATTTGGTGTTCCATTTATTTCAAATACTACATTTTCTGGCCTTTTACCCGCTTTATTATTGTTATCTTCCCATCTTTTTATTAATGTTATTTCTGTTTCTTTTTCATCTTCTGGAATCTCAAATGTATTTTCAAAATTAAAATCAGATATCAGCACTACTATCTCTAAAACATTTACTCAAGAAATGACATTAGATGAAGCAAAACATAAAATTATAAAAATATATAAAGAAAAGTTGGGGTTGGTATCAACGCTGAATACTGTAGAATTATCAGAAGAAGAACAAAATCTTAGAATAAAATTAGAAGACGAAGTATTTAAAAATAAAAAAGGTTTCGTGGATGTTAATGTTTCAGCGATTTTGGATAAATCGCAGATTGGTAGTGGAAATATAACGCTGGAACCAGTTACACCAGAATAAGTTATATAAAAGGGGAATATAGTATTATATTGAATAATAGCAAAGAAATATAGTCAAAGGTAATCAACAAGTGCGGATGAAAGAATTTCTATGGAAGATTTTATGAATATAATGTGTAGATAATAGATAGAATAGGTAAATAACGATATAGATTTGGAATACGCATATCTTTATTATCTTGAATAATAATGATAAAATATTACTGTTTGAAGCAATTCATATTGAGGGGTGATTGTTTTAAACAGTAATATTTTTATATGGAGAGATAAGCATATGATAAGATTAGCAATATGTGATGACGATAATGAAAATATGAGTTATATGAAAGAAAAAATAAATGAAGCATTTATTAAAAGTGGTTATAACGATGAGATAATATATAATCTTTTTAATACAGGAGAAGAACTTGTAAATGCTCATATTGCTAATGAATTAGATATAGTATTTATGGACATTGAACTTGAAAATAAAAGTATTGGGTTTGATGTAGCAAGGATATTGTGCAGACAAAATAAAAACATTGCAATTATATATATGTCCAATCACGACCATTATGTCACTAAGAGTTTTGTATGCAGACCTTTGGGGTTTATAAGAAAAAAATATGCCAGTGAAGACCTTAAAATGGTTATGGATGAGATTAAATTATATCTTGGTGAAGAGTACAGAACAATAACATTTAACAACAATACTAAGAGAGTGGAATTAAATGCTAATGATATATATTCGGTTGAGGTATTTAATCATCAGCTTCGTATTGTTCTTAAAAATAATAAGGATATTACAATTAGAGATCAGATGGTAAAGCATATAGAGGAACTTGAAGAGAATGGCTTTATTCAGGTGAGAAGGGGAATAGTAGTAAATTCAAGGTATATAAAAAACATAAAAGAAGCGAATTTGATTATGGACAATGGAGAAATGTATCCTATTGGGAGGGAAAATGTTACTAAGGTAAAACAACAATGGCTTAATAAAAGATTATTGTAAGGGATTATTACGATATTATGTAAAGTTATATGGAGCAAAGATATAGGAGTGAGAGAATATGTCTGGTTGGGGAGTATACGATGTAATTATAGAGATTATTTTAAATATATTTCAGGGATTTATGGTTACCTGGTATTTGCAAAAATGTCTTGGAACTGATAGAGAAAAAAAGGATGTATACATAACGGGAACAGTGTATACATTTTTATATCTTATGTTACAGGGATATTTTACAGATTTTGAAGGTGTCGGAATTTTAATATATCTGGGGTTATCATTGTTTTTTAGTTATATGATGCTTGGAGGTACTTTTATAAAGAAACTTGTATATAATATTATGCTTGTATTTGTTCTGGCTTTCTCATCAGTTATTGCGGGGAATATTGTGGGACTGGTTTTATCCAAGGATTTTATGGAGCTTATAAAGACTAGAAATATAGATTATTATATTGCGGCATTTGTCAATCAGATTGTATTAATGTCATTTTTATTGATTATAGTTAAAATGGAAGAAAGAACAAGAAGCTTTTTGAAAGACAGGTACATTATACTTACATTGTCTATACCTATTATTACTATTATGGTATGTGCGGGAGTTTTAAGCATTGATGCTGATAATGGTAATAATATTGTATATACATCGGTTGTTATAATAGGACTTGTGGCTATAAATATTATAACAATTATATTGTTAATGATGGAACAAAATATATGTCAGAAACAGGCGGAAAATGCTATTCAGATGGAGATGTTGGAGCATCAGAAGCAAAATGTTGATGAGATTAATAAAGTGTATCTTGAAACTAAAAAAGTGCGCCATGAAATTACAAAAGTTATAGATATGACACAATATCTTATAGAAAATGGGCAACAAGAGAGAGCGGTCAATTATCTGAGTGAATTTCAGAAAGAAGGAAAGCTGTATAGGCAGGATAATATATATTCAGAAAATGCAATTATCAATCATATTCTCAACAGAAAGATAGAGTATTGCAACAATAATGGATTATCAATAAAGTGTATGGTATGTGGAGAACTTAAAGGTGTATCCGACTATGATATACATATTATTCTGGAGAATTTGCTGGATAATGCAATAGAGGCAGCATTAAAAGCAGTCAATAAAAGAATAAGTGTGGACATATATTCAGATGAACAGGCGATGGTAATAAAAATAAGTAATACTACAGAAGAAAATGTGTTAAAAAACAATCCGGAAATGAACACAACCAAAAAAGATAACAGCTATCACGGATATGGTATTAGGAATGTAAGTGAGCTTGTTAAGAAGAATAACGGAACAATAGAATATATACAGTTGGGAGTTGATATAGTTCAGTGCAGGGTATTGCTTATGTTGTAATAAAGATGATTTTCGTGAAAAGTATGTTGTTTTTTTAACAATTTTATGTTGTATTTACACTAAAATAAGTTTATTAAATTGCAATAGGTGTGGTAATCGTGTATAATTTACTTATATAGTATTTCTGGCTGGAGATACAGTTGGAAAGCGGAGTTGATGATTAATTAACTCTTAATTTGGTAATAAAAGGTATACAGATTGGGTATATCTATATATAAGGAGGAGAATACAGTATGACAGACACAGCAGTATCTTTTAGCAAAGAAGAATTTAAGAAGAAGGTCGTAAGCAATTGTAAGTCTTTGTATAGAAAGAACATAGATGAAGCTGACAAACAGCAGGTGTTCCAATCAGTGGCATATGCAGTTAAAGATCTTATAATAGATAAGTGGATAGCAACTCATAAGACATATGATAAGGAAGATCCTAAGGTTGTATATTATATGTCAATGGAATTCCTTATGGGTCGTGCACTTGGCAATAATATGATTAATCTTACTAAGTACAATGAGATAAAAGAAGCTCTTGAAGAATTAGGTCTTGATATCAATGTTATCGAAGATCAGGAACCTGATGCGGCACTTGGTAATGGTGGTCTTGGAAGACTTGCAGCATGTTTTCTTGATTCTTTAGCTACACTTGAATATCCAGCATACGGCTGTGGTATAAGATATAAGTACGGAATGTTTAAGCAGGAGATTAAGGACGGATATCAGGTAGAAGTTCCAGATAACTGGTTAAAGGATGGCAATCCATTTGAGATTAAGCGTTCTGAATACAAGTATGAAGTAAAGTTTGGTGGATATGTACGTTCTTACAGAGATGAAGCATCAGGACGTGATATATTCGTTCAGGAAGATTACCGTTCGGTTATAGCTGTTCCATACGACCTTCCTGTTATTGGATATGGCAATAACACAGTTAATTCACTTAGAATATGGGATGCAGAGCCAGTTAATACATTTAACTTAAGCTCATTTGATAAAGGTGATTACCAGAAGGCTATTGAGGAGGAGAACCTTGCTAAGAATATCGTAGAAGTTCTTTACCCTAATGATAACCACTATGCTGGTAAGGAATTAAGACTTAAGCAGCAGTATTTCTTCGTATCAGCATCAGTACAGAGAGCTGTTGACAGATATAAGAGTATGCACAACGGTGATGTAAGAAAGCTCTATGAGAAAGTTACATTCCAGCTTAATGATACACATCCAACAGTTGCAGTTGCAGAGCTTATGAGAATTCTTATGGATGAAAATGGTCTTGAATGGGATGAGGCATGGGATATCACAACTAAGACAGTTGCATATACTAACCATACTATTATGGCAGAAGCACTTGAAAAATGGCCTATCGAATTATTCTCAAGACTTCTTCCTAGAATTTATCAGATAGTAGAAGAGATTAATAGAAGATTTGTAGAAGAGATTAAAGCTAAATATCCTGGAGATCAGGAAAAGGTTAGAAAGATGGCTGTTATCTATGACGGGCAGGTTAAGATGGCACATCTTGCTATATGTGCAGGCTACTCTGTTAACGGTGTTGCAAAGCTTCACACAGAAATATTAGAGAAGCAGGAGCTTAAGGACTTTTATGAGATGATGCCAGAGAAGTTCAACAACAAGACTAATGGTATTACACAGAGAAGATTCCTTCTTCACGCTAATCCACTTCTTGCAGACTGGATTACAGACAAGATTGGTGACGGCTGGATAACAGACCTTAAGCAGTTAGAGAAGCTTTTAGTATATGTTAATGATGAAAAAGCAAGACAGGAATTTATGCAGATTAAGCATAAGAATAAGGTAAGACTTGCTAAGTACATTAAGGAGCATAATGGAATAGATGTTAATCCGGATTCAATATTTGATGTTCAGGTAAAGAGACTTCACGAATATAAGAGACAGCTTCTTAATATTCTTCACATAATGTATCTTTACAATGAGATTAAGAAGAATCCAGATATGGATATTGTGCCAAGAACATTTATATTTGGTGCAAAGGCAGCAGCAGGTTACAAGATTGCGAAGCAGACAATCAAGCTTATCAATAATGTAGCAGAAGTAATCAATAATGATGAGTCTATCAATGGTAAGATTAAGGTTGTATTCATAGAGAACTACAGAGTATCTAATGCTGAGATTATATTTGCAGCAGCAGATGTATCAGAGCAGATTTCAACAGCTTCTAAGGAAGCGTCTGGTACAGGTAATATGAAGTTTATGCTTAACGGTGCTATGACACTTGGAACAATGGACGGTGCTAACGTAGAGATAGTACAGGAAGTTGGAGCAGACAATGCAGTTATATTCGGACTTAGCTCAGACGAAGTTATACGTTATGAGAATGAGGGCGGATATGACCCAATGGAAATCTTCAACAATGATCAGGATATAAGAGAAGTTCTTATGGAACTTATCAATGGTAAGTATTCTAAGGAAGACCCAGAGATGTTCAGAGATATTTACAATTCACTTCTTAATACACAAGAAGGCAGAAGGGCAGATACTTACTTTATCCTTAAAGATTTCTGTTCTTATGCAGATGCACAGAAGAAGATTGATGAAAGATATAGAGATGAGAAGAGCTGGGCTAAGACAGTTATGATTAATTCGTTCAAGGCTGGTAAGTTCTCATCGGACAGAACTATAGAAGAGTACGCTACAGAAATCTGGAAGCTTACTAAGACACCAGTTAAAGTACAGTAATAACAAGAATAAATTCTATCCATAATTCATACTCTTTAATATGCGCCATATAAGTGCAGACATAAAGGAGTACTGAATGTTGGATAGAATTTTTTTAAGCAATTCATATAGTTATAGAAAGAAAAAATGTGCGGCGGTAATTGTATTTATCGCCATATATCTGCTTATACCGACTATTGTTACACTGAATGTTACAGGAGTTGTGTACACGCCTGTGAATGAAGATTACAGCGATGGAAGAAAAGTGATTGTAAAATACAGAAATGCCACGCAGGAGGTAGGTGTTGACAGGTTTGTGGCGATGGTGCTTGCCAAAAGGCTTTATATGAGCAGTGAAGTAGAAGTTCTTAAAGCAGAAAGCATTATGATAAGGACAGATGTATACAGGCTTATGGGTGAGCAAATGATTATAGACAGCAGTGAGCTTGGAATGGAATATATGACGACACAGCAGATGAAAAGCAAATGGGGGAAGGATTACGAGGATAATTATAATCTTGTTAAGGACTGCACGGCTGCGACAAGTGGACTTGCAATCAGGTATAACGATAAGTATATTGAGGCAAGATATACATATATAACATCTGGAAGCACGCTTTCAGGGGCTTCAATACTAGGTGATGAGTATGCTTATCTTTCAGCAGTGGAGTGTAATAATGATAAAAATGCACAGGACTATCTTGTTGTTAAGACTATAAGCAATAAAGATTTTGTTAATTCATTTGAGAAAAAATACGACAGCATTAATCTTGATAAAAATAATCTGGCACAGCAAATTCAGATTGTATCCAAGAATGAAGCTGGTTATGTGTTAAAGCTTCAGATAGGGAATGTTGTTATGTCGGGAAGTGAATTTGCATATGTACTTGGTATTAATTCGCCCAATTTTAGTATTGAATATATGCAGACTGGCGTTAAGATAACGACAATCGGTGTTGGAGAAGGCTTTGGTGTCAGCGTATATACGGCAGATTGTATGGCAAAGGCTGGCTCATCTTATGAAGATATTATAGAAACATTTTATAATAAAATAAATATAATAAGTGAATAATACGCAGGATTATGGAAAGCATATTAACATAGAAAGGTTTTGATAACTGTAGGTTTTACCTACAGCACCGGACTTTATGCCCTTTATGGGCAGGAATGGAGGTTAATATGGATAAGAACACAGCCAGTAAGACAAAGATAGTTTCAATCGTTATATCATTAGGAATTATTGCAACACTTATTATAGGAGTAATTTCGGTGGTAAGAAGCGTTAATTCCAATAGAAATAATGAGAATAACATTGTTAATCTTAATGAAACTCAGGAAAATGTTGCAATAAAGACAGAAGATGTGACGGACGATGTGCTGGGGAATATCGATGATGAATTACAGGAAGCTAATGCTGGTGCAAGTATGGCGGTGGATACAGATAATATCAGTAATAAAGCAGATAATACTTATAACACACATAAAGCTGGCACTGACGATGCAGATAAGGAAACTGAGCCGACAGTTCCACCGACTTTATCATCAGAAGAAGTTATGGCTGAGGCAATGAAGAATTTTGCATTTGATGAGAGCAACAAGCTTGCGTGGCCAGTGCTTGGTCAGATTGTACTCGACTATAATATGGACGAGACCATTTTCTTTAAGAGTCTTGGAATGTACAAATGTAATCCAGCAATAATTATACAATCCGAGGTAGGAACTAATGTTGCAGCGGCGGCATCGGGAATTGTAACAGATGTGGCTAATCTTTCAGAAACAGGAACAACAGTTACAGTATCAATTGGAAATGGTTATGAAACAACAACTGGTCTTATAGAAAATGTTAATTTGAAAAAAGGGGATAAGGTTGTAGCCGGACAGCTGATTGGTACAGTGGCAAGCCCAAGTGCATACTATATAGAAGAGGGTCCTGGAGTGTATTTCAAACTTACACAATATGGAGAACCAATAAACCCAGACACATATTTTGTGGAATAGATAAAATAAGCACCCACTTAATTTCTTACAATAGTTTCAAATCATATATTATTTATATACGGCTTACAGTGGGTGCTTTATATATATTTTATGTAATAGGAAAATCCAATATAATTCCCTGTTAGATAAAAAGCAATATGTGCCGGTAATGCACACCCGTGCGAAGATGTAGTTTGTCGCAAACAACCGCACCTGACACGAGAATGTATTTTGCATATTCTTTTTATCTGGCAGTAGAATTAATTAAGTTCATTATTATAGGAATAGCGTGGCTTTCCTTGCTTTCTGACATAGCGTTGATATATGTCTGTCTGTTAGTATAGAGTTCATTAACAGCTTTTAATAAGCTTTCTGGTGTAAGGTCTTCCTCAAATAATACACTTGAATAACCATGCTCCTGAAATGATTTTGCATTAAGAATCTGGTCGCCACGGCTTGCGTTAGCTGAAAGTGGAATTAAGAGGTTAGGCTTTTTAAGGGCTAATAATTCACATATAGCGTTAGCACCAGCTCTTGATATTACGATATCGCTTATTGCAAATAAATCGCGCATTTCCTCACTTATATATTCAAATTGTACATAGCCTTCAATGTTGTTAAGTGAGTTATCAGTCTTGCCTTTTCCACAAAGGTGAACAACCTGATAATCTTTAAGAAGTTCAGGAAGAACTTTTCTTACCGCTTCATTAACGTGAACAGCACCAGTACTTCCGCCGACAACCATAATTATTGGTTTGCCACTTGTGAAATTGCAAAGCTTAAGTCCGGCAAGCTTATTACCCTGTAAAAGCTCCTGACGGATAGGAGAGCCTGTAAGAACAGCCTTGTCAGCAGGAAGGTACTTGATAGTTTCAGGAAAATTACAGCATACCTTTGTAGCCTTTTTAATAGCTATTCTGTTGGCAAGTCCTGGTGTCATATCTGATTCGTGTATGATAACAGGAATGTGCTTGTGTCCAGCTGCAAGTACAACTGGAACAGATACGAAGCCGCCCTTTGAGAATATGATATCAGGCTTAATTCTTCTCATAAGCCTGCGTGCCTGAAAATATCCCTTTATAACCCTGAATGGGTCAGTAAGATTTTTAAAGCTCTTATAACGTCTTAATTTACCTGAAGATATTCCATAGTAGGGAATATCCAGATTTTCTATTAATGTCTTTTCGATTCCAGTGTATGAACCAATATAGAATACTTCGTAGCCAGCTTCCTTAAGGCTGGGAAGTAATGCTATATTAGGTGTTACGTGGCCGGCTGTACCACCACCTGTTAATATAATCTTTTTCATAGCCAATCCTCATTTTCTTAATTATAATTATTGTTTATGGTAAATTTTAAAATTTTATAGCAGTAATTTACTGTTGCATTAGTGAGTGTCAGAATTCACGCGGTGTTATTATATTTTGTGTGAAAACCTTTCCTTGAAACTGCAATGCCTGCATAGCGGTTCAACTGCATATTTGTCATTGAATCCCTGAACAAATGCCTTGCTTTTATCGCTTTCAAGTATATCAGAAAGCGGAGTATCAAGTATATTGCCAAGAGCCATAACGCCGTTGCCGTCAAGACAGCAGGGTACAACTGTTCCATCACTTAATATGGCAATATGTGTGCGTATTCCCTGACAGAAGCCGCGTTCGTTATAATAACTTCCGTTAAGTTCAGGCCATTCAAATGGACTTTGCACATTGACATAAAGATGACGTTTGATAGTGCAGTTTCGCTCACCAAATAAAAATGGCTCATTTTTCGTGTTCCATAATCTTAACGAAATCTCTGTATCAGTCTTATCAAGAAGTGTCTCACAGGAATAGAACAAATCATTAATATAAGTATCCATATCTATGCAGTCGTTGTCATCGGCACTGTGCATAGATACATTAATCTGGTGTACTGGATATTTAATCAAAGTATCAAGTCTTTGTCTTATAAGCGTTCCATTGGTAGTGAGGTTGACCGTTATGCCACAATCCCTGCACAGGGAAAGTATGTCGGCAAGCTGTGGGTGAAGCAGTGGCTCACCCTTGACGTGAAGATATATATAATTCGTATACGGACGTATTTCATCAAGTATATGTCCGAAATCTTCAATCGGCATAAAATGTGCCGGGCGTTTGGTTTCCTGACAGAAAGAGCATTTCAGATTACAGGAACTTGTTATTTCTATATATATTCGTTTGAAGCGTTTAATATTTCCCATAAATTACTTATTGGCAATATATTGCTTGAGTGCAGTTGCAAGCTGGTCAGGACAGGATGTTGGCTTAAAGCCGCATTTAATTCCTTCCATACGTTTGATAGCTTCGTTAACGTCCATGCCCTCAACAAGTGCGGCAACACCCTGGGTATTACCAGAACAGCCACCCTCAAACTTAACGCCAGTAACCTTATTATCGACTACATCGAATTCAATAGAACGTGAACATACGCCTCTTGTAGTATATTTCATAATTATCCTCATTTCTACGCACAGTCAGTTAATACAAAAATGTTATATAGACGGAAATGCATTGTGTGCGTTCAACGCATCCGAAGTTTCGAAGAAACTTCTAAGTGACTACGAAGTAGTCATATTATATCATAGTTTTTGCGCAGTTTTTCAGCGCATCTGAAGTTTCGAAGAAACTTCTAAGTGACTACGAAGTAGTCATATTATATCATAGTTTTTGCGCAGTTTTTCAGCGCATCTGAAGTTTCGAAGAAACTTCTAAGTGACTACGAAGTAGTCATATTATATCATAGTTTTTAAAGAGTTGTATTATGTAAGATGTAATTAATTCAATATTCAGGTGAAAATCAGAGTAAATCAAATGATTTTCGTTTATGATGTTATAGTGATTAATATTTAAAAATAAAGCCTGACACAAACATTGTGATATTGCCAATTAATTGGTACAATAAGTAAAACGCATTTTAACTGTGAATAATTAACTAATAAAGTAATAACAGGAGATTAGTGTGGAAAACAGATTTTCACACAGTGGATTTGTGTCTGTGCGTACCATACACAAACCAGTATGCGAAAAATGTGCGCAGAAATGAGGATTATTATGATAGGTATTATTGGAGCTATGGACGAAGAAGTAGCTAAGATAGTTGAAGCTATGGAAATTGAAAGACAGGAAGATAAGGCTTGTATGTCATTTAAGGCTGGAAAGCTTAATGGCAAAGATGTTGTTGTTGTAAGAAGCGGTATCGGCAAGGTAAATGCGGCAGTATGTACACAGATACTTGTAGATGATTTCGGCGTTGATTATGTTATTAATACAGGAATTGCAGGTTCACTTAAGGCAGAGATTAATATTGCAGATATTGTTATATCAAGTGATGTATTACATCACGATATGGATGCTTCAGGATTTGGATATCCTTTAGGACAGATTCCAAGAATGGACGTATTGTCTTTTGAAGCAGACAAGCACCTTATAGATGTTGCCAAAGAGGCTTGTGCTAAGGTTCTTCCAGAGATAGGTACACATATTGGCAGGGTTGTAAGCGGTGACCAGTTCATATCAGACAAGGCTGTTAAAGAAAGAATATCAGCTAATTTTGATGGATACTGCACAGAGATGGAAGGTGCAGCAATTGCACAGGCAGCATATCTTAATAAAGTTCCATTTGTTATATTAAGAGCAATCTCAGATAAGGCTGATGATAGTGCAACTATGGATTATCCTACATTTGAGAAGCAGGCGATTGAGAATTCGGTTAAGCTGATTAAGGAATTGGTGGGACAGATATAGATATAGACAGATATAATTTCTGCTGATTTATTATGTCGGACGCGGAGTGCGGTTGTGGCAAATGGTTGTGACAAACGGACGGGCTGTGGCTAGGGGCTGTGGTGGTGCGTGTGAGACTGCTATAAGATAATTGGATATTACTAAGTCATTCCCGGTGGAGTTATGGTGCCGGACGCACTGCTCCAAATTCGCCATCGTGGCTCAGTTGTCGCTTGCCCAGACCTCGTGTCTGGGCATTGCTGTTTGGTGAGGGGAAAGACTAAGTTGTATCTCAATTGTGCTTATAATACTTGCGTAACAAGCCCCCGCCAGCCCACGCTGACACAACCGTCCAGCCGTCTGCCTTAATTCCTGCATTGTGAAGGAATATACAGTACACCTCTACAGCTAACTTCACGAACTACAGGTTCCACTGACTTCTACAGCTTTCCAACTACTACATCTTGCCCGCCACACTCCTATCTCCCTTCCCAGCCATATTTCTGCCTTATTATCCGCAACCCCGGTAGTGTGTGCCCCTGCCATCGCAACCCGACAGGGGTGCGGGTAGGGGCTGTGGTGGTGCGTGTGAGGACTGACATTATAAGATAATTGCTGATATTTCTTAGTCATTCCCTCCACCATACAGCAATGCCCAGACACGAGGTCTGGGCAAGC
>OLOR01003070.1_pt1 | contig 12198 bp, 10 predicted proteins | sample 1672521 | NCBI WGS metagenome assembly OLOR01 (sample SAMEA3136695, study PRJEB25190) | human gut metagenome | biome: human gut; feature: human-associated habitat; material: faeces | place: Austria | collected 2013
CCGACCTTTTGGTCCGTAGCCAAACGCTCTATCCAGCTGAGCTAAACGCACATCTCTTTTGTTTTGTGAGTACTTGTCGCTCACAACAAAATGTATTTTATAGTATAACTGTCATTTTGTCAACACTTTTTTTGAAAAAAATTTATTTTTTTTATTTTTATATTTTGAAGGTGCATTTCAGGCATTTTCGGACTCGGTTATGAGGCGGATGAATTCGCTCATTTCGCGGGTTTTGTACTTGTTCTTATGATAGAAGATCTGGCGGTACATGGAGATATCAATGTCGGTCACGTCAAGCATGGCAATCCGGCCGCTGCGGATATATTTCTCCACTGCAAAATATGGAAGGAACGAAAGTCCGTCATTTCGCTCCACCATCTTAATGATAAATTCCGTATCACTGATCTCAAGGACAGGATCCAGCGTGCGGTTCTCAAGCGCAAGATGCTGATCCAGTGCCTGCCTGTAGTTCGCATTTTTTTCCGTCAGAAAAAAAGATTCTCCCAGGATATCCTGAAGCACCATTTCCTTCCTCAATGCAAATTCAGAATTTACAGATGCAACAAAAACGATCGGCTCTGCTGCCTCCATGACCTTGATCCATTTCTTATTCCAGCGCGGCGTGTCCAGGATATAGATAAGATCCAGTTCATTGTGCTCCATCATACGGATCAGCTTCTCCGGTGAATCCAGCGTGATCTGTATGTTCACCTTCGGATAAAGCGTATGAAACTGGCTCAGGATACGTGGAAACTTCGCTGTGCACAGAGATTCGATCGTACCAATATGAAGCGGACTCTCAAGCTCCCTGTCCTCATTCATCGCCATTATCGTCCTGTTCATTTCATAAAGGATACGGTTGGCATGCTCTAGGAAACGCTTCCCCTGCGGCGTAAGGCTGACTTTCTTACCCATACGGTCAAACAGCTTCGTGCCGAGTTCTTCCTCCAGAAGCCGGATCTGGACCGTAATGGCAGACTGTGAATATCCCATAGTCTCCGCTGCCCTGGAAAAACTTCCAAGTCTCGCAACATGAACAAAAGACTGCACCTGACGGATCTCCATGACGCCCTCCCTCTTATTATGAAAAATTTTCAACCATGTCATAAATACTATGAATTTGCTTCATTTATATGTTGATGATACAATACACTCACGAAGACGTCAATCGTATTTTTATGTAAAATCAACAAAACTTTTTTGGAGGAAAATTACATAATGGAGAAGAAAAAATTCAAACTCGGGCTTGTACCGAAACTTCACTGACATGACCAAATCCGGCAAAACTTTCGCGATCCTTGGAATCCTCTGGAAAGTTTTCCTTGTTGTTATCGCAATGCATCTGATCTGCATTTTTATCCAGTTCACGATCGCAGGTTCTGTCAGCAGGGAAAACCCTCTGACCCTTATAAAAAACCAGGTTCCTGGTTATACTACAGCTCTTGGAACACAGTCCTCTGCTGCAACGATCCCGGTCAATCTGCAGTGTGCAGAAGCTGACGGCGTGTGCTCCCAGATCCGTAACTTCGTTGTACCACTTTGTGCAAACATCCATATGGCAAGTTCCATGATCACGATCACCGCATGTGCAACTGCTGTCTGTCTGATGAACCAGCTTCCAATCAGTCTCGCAACTGTCATTCCGTTCATCATGACACTCGGCATCGCAATGGTCGCTTCCCCGGGAGCTCCTGGTGGTTCTATCATGACTGCTCTTCCGTTCCTGTACATGGTATTCGGTGCAGAAGCCGGAGACCCGGAAGGCGCGATCTGTGCGATCATGGTTGCACTTTACATCACACAGGATTCCTTCGGAACAGCCTGCAACATTTCCGGCGACAACGCTATCGGCATCATCGTAGACACTATTTATAAGAAATTTATCTTAAAAACACCACAGCCACAGGAGAATTAAAATGTCTTTTATCAGCGTATTTGATGTAATGGGGCCAAACATGATCGGTCCTTCCAGCTCCCACACAGCCGGAGCTGCCCGCATTGGTTTTCTCGCACAGAAAATGATCAATGGTCCACTGAAAAAAGTTGAATTTACACTGTATGGATCTTTTTCCAGAACTTACAAAGGACATGGTACTGACCGCGCACTGCTCGGCGGTATTATGGGATTTTCCACAGACGATATGCGTATCCGCAACTCCTTTGAGATTGCAGAAAAAAAAGGACTCGAATTCACCTTTACGCCAAATGAGCTGGAAACAGATATCCATCCAAACACTGTTGACATCCATATGGTCAACGAAAGCGGTCAGGAAATGACCGTCCGCGGAGAATCTCTTGGCGGCGGCAAAGTCCGCATCGTAAGGATCAATTCCGTACAGGTTGATTTCACGGGCGAATACAGTGCCGTGATCGTAACTCATCAGGACAAACCGGGCGTTGTGGCATACATCACCAAATGCCTCAGCGACCGAAACGTAAACATCGCTTTTATGCGTCTTTTCCGCGAATCCAAAGGCGAGATCGCCTATACGATCGTGGAATCTGACGGACGTCTTCCGGAGGATATCGGAGTCACGATCCGCCAGCACGAAAATATCCACGAAGTCATGATTGTGCAGATGTAAGGAAGGAGATTTTTTATCATGGATTTTAAAAATGCAAAAGAACTTCTGACGCTCTGCCAGGATCATCAGCTTCCGATCTCTGAGATCATGCGTCAGAGAGAGATCATTGTCAGTGAGACGACCGACGAGAGTGTAAATTCACGAATGGCACGTGTCCTTGAGATCATGAAAGATGCCGCTTTTTCCCCGGTCAAAACCCCTGTCAAATCTATGGGCGGACTGATTGGCGGTGAAGCACAGAAGCTTTCCAGGCATCTTGCTTCCGGTAAAGGGATCTGCGGAAATGTCCTGGAAAAAGCGATCACCTACGCAATGGCGACTCTGGAGACAAACGCCTCCATGGGACTGATCGTAGCCTCTCCTACTGCCGGCTCTGCCGGTATCGTTCCGGGACTTCTTCTTGCACTTCAGGAAGTTTATGATTTCTCTGACGAGGATATCCAGAAAGCACTTTTTAATGCTGGTGCGATCGGATATCTTGCCATGCGAAATGCAACAGTTGCCGGTGCTGTCGGCGGCTGTCAGGCAGAGACAGGTGTTGCAGCTGCCATGGCTGCTTCTGCTGCTACAGAGCTGATGGGCGGTACTCCACTGCAGTGTACCTACGCCGCTTCTACCGTGCTTATGAACATGCTCGGGCTTGTATGTGACCCGGTTGGCGGTCTGGTGGAATATCCGTGCCAGAACCGAAATGCTTCCGGTGTTGCGATCGCACTGGTCGCTGCGGAGATGTCCCTCGCAGGCATCATACAGCTTATCCCTCTCGATGAAATGATCACGATCATGTTCACCGTAGGCAAAAAACTTCCTGCGGAACTGAGAGAAACTGCCCTTGGCGGCTGTGCAACAGCACCGTCTGCATGCGAATCCTGCCATATGTTCGGGTGATATTTACTGATATTTATATAGATAAAACTTTATACAAGACAGACAAATGACCGGGACTAAAAACTCTCCCGGTCATTTTGTCTGTCAATCATTTTTATGCGGATTTCTATGTCAAATTCAGATAATGTCGACTGTTTTATTATTCAGCGTCAGCGCTGTCATCTGCTGCAGCGCTGTCATCTGTTGTCTCTGCAGCTTCGCTGTCATCCTTAGATGCATCATCCTTTTTGTCATCTGCCGGTGCTGCATCTTCTTTTCCTTCTGGTGCACCTGCATTCATTACAACAACTGCTGTTGCGTTTCCATCTGCATCAAGAGTAACTTTGATAGTGTCACCAACTTTGATGTCTGAGAACGCGATCGCTTCTGTCTTCATTTCCGGTGCTTTTGTGTCGTCTGCTTTGGCATCTTTGTCAGCTGCATCTGCGGATTCGTCTGTTGTTTCATCTGCAGCATCTGCATCTGTGCTGTCGCTGTCTGCTGTTTCATCTGTGGACTCTGTGTCTGCAGACTCATCTGTAGAGTCTGTGTCGTCTGCTTTGGCGTCCTCGCTGTCAGCATCCTTGGAATCATCTGCTTTCTGATCATCTGCCGGTGCTTCATCCGGTTTCTCCGGCTGAGCTTCTTTCTCGTAAGTTGTGGTATCTGTTACTTTGATCGTCTGAGATTCTCCTGTCAGATCCAGCATAGATGGAGCTTCGCCCTTATCATCTAAAGCTTCTGCATCTTTCTCATCAGCTGCTGCCTCGTCTGTGCTGTCGGACTCATCTGTAGATTCATCCTCTGTATCTTTGGAATCATCTGCTTTTTCATCTTTGCTGTCGTCAGCTTTCTCATCCTGGGAATCGTCAGCCTTTGCATCTTTATCTCCAGCGTCTTTGCCATCCTCTGGTTTTTCACCATCCGGCTGCTGTCCTTCTTTTGGAGTTCCTACATTGATCGTAATGCTGTCCTCTCCAACTTCTGTGACTTCACCGTAAACTTCTGTAGCTTCTGCTTCATCTGTAGTTGTATCTGTGGAATCCGCGCTCTCGTCCTCTGCTGCTGCCTCTGTTGTCTCAGAAGTATCACTTGCTGCATATGCCATATTTACAGAAGTCAGTGCCATTGTCAGTCCTAATACCATTGCTGCATATTTACGTTTCATAATAATCAATTCCTCTCTTCTATTTTAATTTTGATTTTTTCTTTTGTTTTGCTTTCTGTTGCTTACAGCTAACAATATAGGCTGGATTTGTGACCCTTATGTGATAAAAATAAGGAGATTTTATGAAATCGGTCACATTTTTTGCACAAAAAATCCTTCACCTCGGGAAAGATGAAGGATCTTCGTTATATTTAATTTCGTCTCAGCGCCTCGATCGGGCTCAGTTTTGCGGCTTTTCTTGCAGGGTAGATTCCAAAGAAAACACCTACCGCACAGGAGAACAACGTCGCTGCCAACACGACTGTCGGGCTGATTCCCGGCGAGATTGCCATTCCCATACTGCTGCTCATAACTGTACAGATTCCATAAGCTGCGAGTACACCGAGCAGGATTCCGATCAGCCCTCCGATGACTGTCAGGATCGCTGCTTCTGCAAGAAACTGCAGCATAATAGAAGCAGTCTTGGCTCCAAGAGATTTACGGATTCCGATCTCCCTCGTTCGCTCTGTGACAGATACAAGCATGATATTCATAACGCCGATTCCACCTACAAGAAGAGAAATCCCGGCTACAAAAGAAATGAAAGTTGTAACCATACCAAGCATCTCGTTCATAGATTTCATAACATCCTGAAAACTCTGAACCTGGAAGTATTCTTCTCCGGCACACTGATGGCGTTTTTCCAGAAGATGAACAATCTGATCTGCAATTACCTGTGAATCCAATGTCTTGTCTGCCTGGACCGTAATTGAATAAAATTCATCAGAACCCACTACAAGGTCATCCATCGCCGAATACGGAATATTTACTGTAACCGGCATTCCATCATAGGTATAACTTACAAAAGTACCATTTTCTTTTTGCGTCGTGACACCTGTAATACGAAATGATTTGGAAGAATCATAACAGGTGATATCAAGGCTCATGCCTACAACATCATCCGTGCCAAACAGTCTTTTGGCATCGGAATCGGAAATGACACAGACGTTTTTGCCCTCTTCGATCTCCTGCTCTCCGAAATAATTTCCATATTTCATTTCAGAGTTATTGATCATTTTGGCATCCGGACCTTCGCCGGTCAGCATAATAGAAAAAGTTCCCTTACCGGTCACAGTCTCACCGTCATAACTATTTGAAACACTGACGCCTTCTACTGTGTCCAGCTGGCGGATTTCCTGTACATCATCCGGTGTGATCCATTCATCTTCTGTCATGGCATCATTGCTGACGCTGATAAAAATCTGCCCGCCGCCAATTCCATCAATCTCACTGTTCATCTGATTCTTGGTTCCCTCACCGATAGAAACGATCGCAATGACCGAGGCAATGCCTATGATGATTCCGAGCATGGTCAGAAAAGAACGTCCTTTATTTGCGCGGATGTTCTGAACCGCCATTTTTATGTATTCATACAATCCACCCATCAGGCACCTTCTTCTGTTTCTGTAACCACATCTTCTGCATCGTCAGAAGCAGCGTCTGCTCCATCTGCACCTTCCACACTGGCATCCACAGCCTGTGCTGTCATTCCTTCCTGCAGGGAGCCGATATCACGGATCACCTGTTCATCTGCCTCAATGCCATCTGTTACCTCAATATAATCATCAGAACTTATGCCGGTTGTGATATCTTTTCTGGTGATCACACCATCTTCAAGGACATAACAGAAAGAACCTTCTTTGCCAATGTTGACAACTTCTGACGGCAGGATCACAACATTCTCTGCTTTCTGTGCCTGGATCGTTACTTTGGCATCTACACCGAGAAAAATATCTTCATCCGGATTTTTGATACGGATGTCTGCTGAGATCAGGGATGCGCCTTTTTCATTCTGCGTTGCAACGTGGCTGATCTTGATAACTTCGCCTTCGTATGTTTTTCCTGCAAGTGTGATCTGCGCGCTCTGGCCTTCCTGAACCTTGTCGTAGTCATACTTGGAAATGTTTACTGTTACATCTACTTTATCTGTATTCTGCAGGGTAAAAAGCTCTGTTCCGAGTGCTGTTGTAGAACCTTCCACAACGGCAACCTTTGTCACTACGCCGTTAAAATCTGCGTGGATTCCTTTTTGGGCTGCTTCTACCAGTTCCTTGGCTGACATCTGATCCAGTTCTGCGAGGTTGTTGGTGATCTCCATTTTTTCTTTTTCTTCTTCGGTCACAGCTCCCGGATCTGCCTCTGCAGTTGCTTCTTCACTTGACAGTTTGGACTGGAGCTCTGCAAGATCGTTGCTTGCTTTTTCCAGGGCGGATTCCAGAGCAGAAGTGTCTGCTGTCACGGTCGTATCCGCATCACCTATGGAACCAGAAGAAACATCAGCTGTAGTTCCATCTGATACAAAATCAGAACTTCCGGTATAATCAGACATTACCGGTGCTGCCGGTTTCTGTGCCTTGTAATCTTCGTAGGCATTCTTTGCATTCTGATAGGCGATCTGCGCATCGCTTCTGCACTGCTCTGCGATGGAAAGTGCACCTGCATTTTCATCTGTCTGGTCCAAACTCCAGGTCTGGAAAGCCATCTGATATTCATTCTCAGACTGATTATACTCCTGCAGAGTCTGGTTCATTTCGTTGTTGAGTTCATTCAGTTTTTTCTGATATGCCGGGAGTGTTTTGTTCTTGTATGTACTTAAAGCTTCGGCATATTCCTGCTGGATTCTCTGCTGTTCTGCTTCCTGGGCAGCCTGCGCCTCGGCTGCTTTTCTTGCAGATTCTGCTGCTGTCTGTGCCTGCGCATTGGCTGTCACCTGAGAGATCTGTGCCTTAAGGCTCGCCACATAATCTTCCTGCGCTGCCACCTGCTGTTTCAGGCTTGCCGCATTACCTGCGGCATCTTTCTGTTTCTGGACTGCCTTGTCCGATTTGTTGATCGTATTGGTCATGTCCAATTTCTCGGACTCTACGTTCAGGTCAGCTTTTTTCTGTTCTCTTTCGAGATCCTTTTTGTCAAAAGCCACCAGCTCTGTTCCGGCTTTGACGGTGTCGCCTTCTTTGAAATCGACCTTGTCTACTTTGGCATTCACCGGTGAAAAATAAGTCTTGGATTCTTCGCTGACTACGGTTCCGCTTGCCTCCACGGTCTGCTGGACATCACCGATCCCGGCCTTTACCACCTCAACCTGTGGAACTGCCTCCTCGCCGGATGACCTGCCTCCCAGGACAGATACACCGCCCACTGCCACAACTGCGATCACGCCTGCGCCGATCAGCAGTTTCTTTTTGGATTTTTTCTTCTTCATGCCTCTGCCTCCTGGTCAAAATCCTCATTTATTGTGTCGGATTCGATTTTTCCGTCCATGATACGTACCACACGGCGTGCCTGGGCCGCAATTCCATTGTCATGTGTGATCAGGATCACGGTTCGTCCTGACTTGTGCATCTTTTTGAGGATTGCGAGAATCTCTCTGCTGGATGCAGAGTCCAGGTTTCCGGTCGGCTCATCTGCCAGGATCACCGGCGGCTGTGCGGCAATGGCTCTCGCGATGGCAACTCTCTGCTGCTGACCACCGGACATTTCGCTTGGCTTATGATCCATACGTTTCTCCAGACCGACCAGTTTGAGCGAATCTACGGCAAGCTGGTGCCTTGTTTTCTTGTCTACGCCTCTGTAGATCAGGGGAAGTTCTACGTTTTCGATCGCGTTCAGATTTGCGATCAGGTTAAAGCCCTGGAAGATAAAACCGATCTCACGGTTTCGCACTTCTGAGAGTTCATTGTCCGTCATTTCGGACACATCTGTTCCGTTAAGATAATATCTGCCGGAAGTCGGAACATCAAGGCATCCAAGCATGTTCATAAACGTGGATTTGCCGGAACCGGACTGTCCGATGATCGCTACCAGTTCCCCTTTTTTGATCTCCAGGCTCACATGATCCAGAGCACGCACTTCGTTTTCTCCAGGATTGTAAATCTTGCATAAGTCTTCTACTTTGATCAGTGTATCGTTGTCCATAAATCCTCCTCTGGTGCCCCTTCATGGAGCCTGCTTATTGCTGTTTCAGATATCTTCATGCATCAAGCAAAAATGCTTTGTAGGCTTTCTTTGCTTCGTAAATATCGGCTTTGCTTGTGACTTCCCACGGAGCATGCATGCTTAAGACTGCCACACCGCTGTCGATCACGTTCATTCCATAAAGGGCTGCGATATATGCGATGGTTCCGCCGCCGCCTACATCGACCTTACCAAGTTCTGCGGTCTGGAATGCAACCTGATGGTCGTCAAAGATCCTGCGGACCTCTGCAACATATTCTGCATTCGCATCGTTGGAGCCGGATTTTCCTCTTGCTCCTGTGAATTTATTGAGCACGATGCCTCTTCCGAGATATGCAGCATTCTTTTTCTCGAAGCATTCTCCGTAAGCCGGATCATAGCCCGCGCTTACATCAGAGGAAAGCATGCTGGAGTTACGGAGAGTTCTTCTAAGTGCCAGATCGGAATAGCATCCCATTCCATCCAGAAGTTCTGCAACGGTATTTTCAAAAAATCTGGACTGCATTCCAGTTGCGCCGACGCTTCCGATCTCTTCTTTGTCTGTCAGGAGACAGCAGCTTGTGCGTTTCGGTGCGTCCATTTCCATCATTGCGACAAAGGAAGTATAGGCGCATACGCGGTCATCCTGTCCATATGCGGCTACCATGCTTCTGTCCAGACCGCAGTCACGTGCCTTGCCTGCCGGAACAATCTCAAGCTCTGCTGAGAGGAAATCCTCCTCTTCTACATCGTATTTCTCTTTGAGGATACGAAGAACGTTGGATTTGACTGCTTCTTTTTTCTTCTCATCGGTGCTTTCGCTGAGTGGTCTGCTTCCGATCAGGATGTCGAGATTTTCACCTTCGATGACCTCGGCTGCTTTTTTCTGAAGCTGTTTGCCTGCAAGGTGGATCAGAAGGTCTGTGATGTATACGACCGGATCATTTTCATCTTCACCGATGGTAACGTTGACTACGCTGCCGTCTTTTTTTGCGATCACGCCGTGGATCGCGAGTGGAAGAGCTACCCACTGATATTTCTTGACACCGCCATAGTAGTGGGTATCGAGGTATGCAAGGTCTGTGTCTTCATACAGAGGGTTCTGTTTTACGTCGAGACGTGGGGAGTCGATGTGTGCGCCGAGGATGTTCATACCTTTTTCCAGCGGTTCCTGGCCTACGTGGAACAGTGCCATGATCTTTTTCATTCCGACTGCATATACTTTATCTCCCGGCTGGATCTTCTCGCCTGCTGCCTGTTTTGCTTCAAGGCTGACATATCCGTTGGCTTCTGCTTCTCTGACAAGTTCCGTCACACATTCACGCTCTGTCTTGCCTGCATCAAGGAATGCACGGTAATCCTTTGCAAGTTTCTCCATCTCTTTCTCATCCGATTCTCCATAAGAAAGCCATGCGTTTTTTCTTTCCATAATATATAAAACCACCTTTCGATTGAATTTTTTACTTCGACATTAACGAATTGCTCCGCTGCAAGCAGCTCCCGCAATTCTTCAAACATTCGGAATCCGCTGATTTACTCTGTAAATCGCTACTTCCTTATGTTTGGCGGCTTCCAAGTTCAAGTGCCTCTCCCTGCAAGCAAGAACGGCACTTGAAACTTTGAACCCTGATATCTCACATATTATAAAACAAACTTCTATTTATTTCTACAATCCTCACAATTCTTAATCAAAAAATAAGAATTCCATTGCTTATTTCACAGTTTTCTCAAATTTTTCTTGAAAAATTCACCTCCGCCGTTACAATAATATTATTCATATTCAAACTACAATTCGTATTTATTTTATGATTATGGAGGTCATCTACATGCAGCAATCCACCGATCTACAGAATCTTTTGCATTCTGTCCACCGAAAAAGTTATCCTGCCTATAAATCTCTGAGGGGCAGTTATCAGTTTGATCATTATATTCTCTCGATCGACCATGTGCAGGGGGATCCTTTTGCTTCGCCTTCTCATATCAGTGTCCGGATTTCCCACAAAACCGCGGGATTTCCACGGGAATATTATAGCGATCATGTTACCCGCATCACGCTGTCTGATTATCTTACCAGACAGTTTGAAAAACAGGCCAGCCACTACACCTTCCGTGCCAAAGGCTCCGGCAAGAGCGGTCTGATCTCGGTGAGTCACTGTGGGCAGGAAATCCTGGAGCGGACCGCCTGCGAGATCACAGAAAAAGGGATCACTGCCCGTTTCTTCATCGGTTTTCCGGCCAACGGAAGAACGACCAATGCCACTGAGCTGGAAAAAATCCTCTTCGATTTTCTCCCAGTCTGCGTGCAGAAAGCTTTCCTTTACAGAAACATCAACCACAAAGAACTGGAACAGACCATTTTCCTCGCCGAAGACCAGACCTATATCCGAAGCCAGCTTACTAAACGAAATCTCGTTGCTTTTGTCGCAGATGGCTCCATCCTTCCGCGGGAAAGCGGCATCTCCTCCCGCCCAATGAAAGGCTCCATTCCTTTTACCTCACCGGAATCTCTGCGCGTCACCATGGATCTTCCGCACAAAGGCAAGATCTCCGGCATGGGAATCCCTGAGGGGATCACCCTGATCGTAGGAGGTGGATATCACGGCAAATCCACGCTTCTGAATGCCCTGGAACTTGGCGTCTACAACCATATTTCCGGTGACGGCCGCGAATACGTCATCACCGACGAAACCGCCCTGAAACTCCGCTCCGAGGACGGACGCTTCATCAAAGATGTAGATATCTCCCTCTTCATCAATGATCTTCCGAACAAGAAAGACACCCGTTGTTTTTCCACGGAAGACGCCAGTGGAAGCACCTCCCAGGCTGCCGGTATCATAGAAGGAATGGAAGCCGGAAGCAAAGTCTTCCTGCTGGATGAAGATACTTCTGCCACAAACTTTATGGTACGCGACGCTTTCATGCAGGAAGTCATTGCCAGAGAAAAAGAACCAATCACTCCATTCCTCGAACGTGCTGAAGATCTCTATAAGAAAGCCGGGATCTCAACGATCCTCGTAGCCGGAAGTTCCGGGGCATTTTTCCACATTGCAGACACGATTATCCAGATGGATTCCTATCATCCTGTGGATATCTCCGAAAAAGTCCGTGGATTATGTGGGAAATATCCTCTGAATCCCGTCAAAGCCCCGGAATTCAAATTCCCGGAGAGCCATCGCATCATGCAAAAACAGACACCTGCGGTCCGTTCCCACGGAAGAAACGCCGGCCGACCGGAACAGTTCAAAATAAAAGTTCATGGAAAAGATGGTTTCCTGATTGGAAAACAGGATGTCAATCTCCGCTACATCGAGCAACTGATCGACACAGAACAGACAGCAGCCCTGGGACTGCTTCTCAAATATACGATAGAAAAACTCGCCGACGGCACCCGCACGATCGACGATATTGTAAAATACCTTGCAGATCAGTTAAAACACAAAGGACTTTCCTTCCTGTCAGAAGGCTCCTATATCCCATGTGGATACGCCATGCCAAGGATCCAGGAAATCTACTCCTGCTTTAACCGCTACCGAAGATAAATGATCAAGGGAGGCACCTACAGCACCTCCCTTGATATCCAGCACAACCTTAAAACTGCCGCCAGCC
>OLOR01003071.1_pt1 | contig 12195 bp, 13 predicted proteins | sample 1672521 | NCBI WGS metagenome assembly OLOR01 (sample SAMEA3136695, study PRJEB25190) | human gut metagenome | biome: human gut; feature: human-associated habitat; material: faeces | place: Austria | collected 2013
GGATGGAACACAGGAGAATATAACCAGAAAGATGTTCCTTACACTGTAACACATGACAGAGATGTTCAGTTTATGGTTGATAAGGCAGATGTCGATGAGACCAATCAGACAGCATCTATTCAGAATATTTCACGCATCTTTGAGCAGACACAGGTTGTACCAGAGACAGATGCATTATTTTTCAGTAAGGTTGCACAGGCTGCACAGAATACAGAATTATATCATTCTGAAACTTCTGCTACAGAATACACAAAAGAGAATGTATTTGCTAAGCTTAAAGCTATTCTGGCAGCAGGTAAGCTTAGAAGATATAAGGCAAATGGAAGCCTTATCATGTATGTTTCTTCAGACATTATGGATAAGCTGGAAATGTCAAAGGAATTTACACGCAAGATTGAAATGACACAGATTGCAGAAGGCGGTCTTGGTATTGAGACACGTGTAACTGATATTGATGGTGTGACACTTATGGAAGTTGTGGATGATGAAAGATTCTATGACAGATTCGATTGGGATGTTGCAGAGGGCGGCTTTGCTCCGCTTAAGTCAAAGTATGCTGCAACAACTGATACAGATGTAGCAGAAGGAAAGATATACTACACTAAGAGCGACAGCTCTTATACAGTAGTGGCAAAGCCTACAAAGGCTAATATTGCCACATATTATGAAAAGACTGTTCAGGGCTCTCGTAAGATTAATGTACTTGTTGCATGTGGCCAGACATGTAAGACAGTACCTAAGATTTCATCAATCTATTACTTTGCACCAGGAGCACATACAGAAGGAGACGGATATCTTTATCAGAACCGCCAGTTAAGTGATACGTTTGTATTCCCTAATGGCAAGGATGGTAAGGTTGATTCTGTATTCGTTGATGTAGATCCTGCAGAAGATATTGAAGAGTGAGCCTATGGTATATGCAAGTAAAGAACAGTACCTGAGCGAGCATAATCTTATCCCGGATGAGCAGATAGTACGAAGATTAAAACAGGCGAGCCGACATATCGACTCGCTTACTTTTAATCGAATAACATCAAGAGGATTTAATAATCTGACAGAGTTCCAGCAGGACATACTGATAGATGTGTGCTGTGAAATGGCTGATTTTGAATATGAGAATGAGGATATGATTAATTGTGTCTTACAGAATTATTCTCTAAATGGAGTATCAATGCAGTTTGGCAGCAGTTGGAATGTCCTTGTACAGAATGGAATTGCTGTAAAACGAGATACATACCAGATACTTTGTCAGACCGGTTTGTGCTGCTTAAGTCTGGGGGTGTGAGTATGAAGTACCCGTGTTTAATACTAAAGAGCATGTGTAAGACAGAAATACACCTTGAGATAGAGCAGGAAGGCAGGAATGTCTATGGAGAGCCTCTTGAACCTGTTATATGGGATGGTTTATGTAACTATCAGGACAGCGGTAAGACAGTATTAACGGCAGAAAAGGCACTTATACAGCTTGAGGGATGTGCTTTGATACCTGGGGATATCGCACCAGAACTTCCGGTAATTACAAGTGGTGATATAACCGTTTATGGAGTTACAAGGCATATATACAAGGGTACAAAGTGCCGTAATCCGGATGGTACGGTTAATTATGTAAGATTGGATGTGATGTAATGGCAAAGAATGTGAAATCTACAGTTAAGCTTAATATGCCTATGGTAAGGAAGCTTACGGCAGCAGCAAAAGTGTCAGTTGCACAAACAGCAGAAGCAATACATACAGATGTTGTTCAGAGTCAGGTTATACCGAGGGATACTGGAGCATTACAGAATGAAAGCACATTTGTTGATTTATCTGATATAGGTCAGGGGAAAGCATATCTTGTGTCTAGTACACCATACGCCAGAAGACTGTATTACCATCCGGAATACAACTTCCATCAGGCACCGTGGACTGATGATGCAGGTAAGAAACATGAAGGAAATGCGAATGCTAAAGGCAGATGGCTTGATGACTACATGAAAGGTGGCAAAAAGCAGAATTTTGCACCTAAAGCATTTGGAAAGTTTTATAAAAAGAATGCGGGATTGTGATGTTAGGAATAGGTGATGTAAGAGACCTTATAGCAGGTCTTGGTATAACAGAGAATGACCATGTATATTGTGGAAAACTTGATGATAAGAAAGATAAGAGCATAGGCGTATACCATCTTGACAGGGGAGATAATATTCAGATGGCTGTTGGGGGTATACAGAATAGCTCTTATGCTGTCAAATCCATAAGTATACTGGTTCATTGGAATAAAAGTGTCAGGGAGACTGAAAAAGTCTCACAGGAGCTATACGATAAGCTAAGAGATATGAAACGGGTAAACATTAATGGCACAAATATTCTGTTTACAGAAATGTTAGTATCAGCACCGATCGAAGTTGATACAGACGATAAAGGAATATTTGAAATGGTCATAGAACTAAAATTTTACTATGAAAGGTAGGTAAAGACATGGGACAGAATACAAAGATAGCCGGATATAATGCGGAAGCAACACCATTAACAGGTGTTAATCCGGTGCATACAATTCAGTTTGGAATATGTATAACTGGAAGAAAGAATGCAGATACGCCAGAAACAGTAGAAACAAAGGTTGTAAAAGATGCAGAGAGCTTAAGCGTATCTGTAGATGGAACCATTGAAGAATGGAGTCCAATGGATCAGAAAGGCTGGGTAAGAAGACTTATGACAGGTAAGTCACTTAGTATGTCTTTCGGAGGTAAGCGTAACTATGGTGATGAAGGAAATGATTATGTGGCAAGCCTTTTCATGAAGACGGGACAGGATTGCAATACATGGGTATCTGTTATATTCCCTAATCTTGACCAGCTTCTTATACCAGCGGTAATCAATGTAACATCTCTCGGTGGAGATTCTACAAGCATTGATGCACTTGAATGGGAAGCACAGTCTGACGGTAAACCGACATATATAGCATATGCAGCAGCTTAAAGAAAGAAGAGGATATGAATAATGGCAAAGACAGATTTTAGAGTAATAGATATCTCCATGAAGATTACGAACCAGTTACCTATGATTCGTATTACAGAAGATTTGGTTGTTACTGTTAATAACAGAAAGAGTACAATTCTTAATATACAGGCTATGGCACAGGAAGCAGAAAGCAAGGAAAACAAGGACGATATGGCATTTATGATTAAAGGCCTTGAAATGCTTGTAGGAAAAGATGCTTCAGATAAGATTGAGGCATTAGACCTTCCTATTCCTGAATATAAGGAAATGTATAATACAATAATGCAGGTTGCTATGGGAACGTACGGCGAGGAGCAGACACCCTCAGCATGAGACATATTATGATATATGGGATGATTGGGAGTTGATAGAAGCCAGCTTCCTGTCCCAGTATGGTATACGGTTGCGTACCGAAGACGATATGTCATGGGTTGAATTCTGTTCTTTATTGTCTGGAATAATGCCTGAAACACCCCTCGGAAGAATTGTGGGAATCAGAGCAGAAAAGGATCCTAAGGTTATAAAGGAGTTTACTAAGGAACAGAAGAAAATCCGTAATGATTGGATATTAAGAAGAAATAGAAAATTAATGGAAGACCCTGCAAATTACAATAAGTATTGGAGTGACTTCCAAAATTGGGCTAAGACCGCTTTCTCTAAGTAGAAAGTGGTCTTTTTAAATGCTGGAAAGGAGGGAGTATGTCGGATGTAGTAGGACAGATAGCTCTGGAACTTGGCATAGACAGTTCACAGATAGTTAATCAACTCACAGGAGCTTCCAATAAGGCAGCTAAGCAGGCAACATCCATCTTTTCTGGTATGGGAAAGAAGATAGCCGGAGCTTTAAGCATTGCAGCATTTGCTAAATTTACAAAAGACTGTATAGAAGTTGGTTCTAATGTAACAGAAGTACAGAATGTCGTAGATACAGCATTTGGAGATTTAAGCCATCAGGCGGATTTGTGGGCTTCCAATGCCATGACTAATTTCGGACTATCTGAATTATCTGCTAAGAAGTACATGGGTGTATTTGGACAAATGAGTAATGCTATGGGTATTACTGGACAGGCTGCACTTGATATGGCAGAAGATGTTACTGGATTAACAGGTGATGTTGCATCATTTTACAATCTTGGTACAGATGAGGCATATACAAAGCTGAAATCTATCTGGACTGGTGAAACAGAGACACTTAAGGACCTGGGCGTAGTAATGACTCAGACGAACTTAGACCAGTATGCGCTTAACAATGGCTTTGGTAAGACTACGGCTAAAATGACAGAGCAGGAAAAAGTAATGCTCCGTTATCAGTATGTTACTAGCGCACTGTCCAATGCCACAGGAGACTTTGTTAAGACACAGGATTCCTGGGCGAATCAGACAAGAATATTATCACTCAGATTCGAACAGTTAAAGGCTTCTCTTGGAAAGGGCTTTATAGCATTATTTACGCCAATATTACGAGGCTTAAATACTATGCTGGCAGGATTGCAGAAAGTTGCTGATGGATTTGCAACATTTACACAGATGCTTACTGGTGCGGATATATCTTCTTCAGCTTCTTCAATAACAGGGCTTGGAGATATAGCGTCAGACACAGCGGATAATGTAAGTGGAATAGGAGATGCAGCGTCTTCTACAGCAAAGCAAATAGAGAAATCACTAGCTGGATTTGATGAGATAGAAAAGCTATCAGAGCCAACAGACAGCAGTAGTTCTAGTGGAGGTGGTACATCTTCTGGTGGTCTTGGTATAGACACAGGAGTAACAGCAGAATCAACAAATGTATCAAGTGCAATATCAGATATGGCATCTAAGGTCAAAAAGGCATTAGAGCCACTTAAGTCAATATCATTTGATAATCTGATAACATCACTTGATAATTTAAAAGAATCAGCAAAACCACTGACAGAAAAGTTATTTTCTGGTTTGGAATGGGCTTGGACGAATATATTTGTACCATTAGCTACATGGACAATTGAAGATGCGTTACCAGTTTTTTTAGATGTTTTATCAGCGGGGCTTGATGTATTGAATAGTGCATTAGATGCTCTAAAGCCATTATGGGACTGGGCGTGGGATAATTTCCTTGAACCGGTTGCAGAATGGACTGGCGGAATGATAGTTGATATCTTAAAAGATCTGGCAGCAGCTTTGGAAGGAATATCAACCTGGATAAGCAATAATCAAGGACCATTTGATGCAATAGTTGTAACGATATTAGCATTTGCAGCGGCTTGGAAAGCTGTAGAACTTGCTGAGTTTATAACAAACGCTGGCGGTGTAATAGGAATTATAAAGAGCCTTACTACAACTTTGTATGCATGTACAATTGCAAAGGTAGCAGATAAAGCAGAAACTTTAGCAATATGTGCATTGTATGCAAAAGATTTTATTATTGGAATAGGGCAAACAATTGCAAAATTAGCCTCTTCCGCGGCAGCGTGGGTAGCAGATACAGCAGCAAAAGTTGCTAATACAGCAGCAACAGCGGCACACACTGCAGCAACTTGGCTTGCTACGGCAGCCACAACAGCATTTGGTGTGGCAATGTCCATATTAACAAGCCCGATTACACTTGTAATTGCAGCTTTGGCAGCGTTAGGACTTGGAATATATGAACTGGTAAAGCACTGGGATACAGTAAAAGAGGCAGCAGGAATATGTTGGGACTGGATTGTAGATAAGTGGCAGTCTGCCGGAGAATGGTTTTCGGGTATCTGGGAGAGTATAACATCAGCCTTTTCTAAATTTGACGACTGGCTGCAGAATATCTTTAATATGGATTTCTCAAAGAGCTTCGGTTCATTGGGCGACATTATGAATGCATATGTTGCTAATGTGAAAAATATATTCGGAGATATTAAGAATATATTTGGAGGCTTGATTGATTTTATCACAGGAATCTTTTCAGGAGATTGGGAAAAAGCGTGGAATGGAATAATAGATACATTTAGCGGGATTTTTTCTTTACTGGCAGATGTTGCGAAAGCACCGCTCAATCTTGTTATTGGATTTATTAACGGACTGATCACAGGTGTTCAATCTGGCATAAATGCAATAGTAAGGTCTGTAAATAAGCTTAGCTTTAAAGTACCAAACTGGGTACCTGGCATAGGCGGTGAAGACTTTGGATTTCATTTGCCGGAAGCAAACTTCTCCAAGATTCCATACCTTGCACAAGGTGGATATGTTAAGCCAAACACTCCACAGCTTGCCATGATTGGTGATAACAGGCATCAGGGTGAGATTGTAGCGCCGGAGGATAAGATATATGCACAAGCATATAAAGCTGTTGAAGCTGTGATGAGTAAAACAAATGATGCGCTTGAAAGCAAGCTGGATATGATAATACAGCTGTTAATGCAGATACTTGATAGGACAGCAGATGGAGATCTTATTATGCAAGTCGGTGAGGCAGAACTTGGAAGAATTGTTAAACGTGCAATAAGTAACTATAACAGACGCTACAATAGAGTAACAATAGAGGAGTGATAGTATGGCAAATTTAGATATAGTAGCAAGTGACATTTTATTACCATCGCCAACCTCTGTTTCTCTAAATGATACGCTTTTGTGGACAAGTGATACAGGAAGAACACTAGCTGGAACAATGGTAGGAGACATAACAGGTGCATATATAACTGTTAGTCTGAAATGGCAGATGCTTACGCAGAATGAATTTAAAACATTGAAGAATGGTATAAGAGATGGGGAGAATGGTTTAAGAAAATTCTTCTCATTATTAATATCTGATTTGGATATAGATATGCAGGTATATAGAGGAGCTATAGCATACTCTGTCAGGACTGTTGGGGATGAGATAAGATATCCAGAAGTATCTGTAGATTTGATAGAAAGAGGTTAAAATGATAACGGATATAAGTACAGAGTTTAAAGAAAAGATACATGAATATATGTATAATTACATACCTAAAGCAGAGCTGTTAGTTATGAATAATGATGGATCTGTAAAAGAGACTATTACATTAGGAACAAAAAAACTTATGTCTGATGGAATATCATACAGTCAGGGGACTTCTTCTACAGATTCTTTTGATGTGGGTGCTGCTGTAATAGGCAGTGCCCAGATTGTAGTGGATAATACAGGAGATTGGTTGTCGAAGTACAACTTAGAAAACATGAAGTGTGTTTTATATGCAGGTCTTGAGATGGATGATAGAACAATTGAATACACCAAAGAAGGAGTATTCAATATGGAAAATCCGCAGACAAAATCAACAACAGTGACATTGTCCATGCTTGATAATATGTCTCTTTTAGAAAAGCCTTTAAAGAACGCAAATATACAGTGGCCTGTAACATCAGGCTATGCCTTGAAAAAGATATGTGATTATTGTGGACTGGCATTAGATACACAAACATTTAGTAATAGTGAAGTATTAATAAATGAACCGGAGGATGATATTACGTGTCTGGATGCAGTGTCCTATATTGCACAGATAGCATGTTGCTTTGCTAAATGTAATAAGGAGGGGCATTTAGAACTTAAGTGGTATAAGAAAATACCATCAAATCTTGATGGCGGACTACTTGAGGATTATGCAACAGGAGACGCAGCTTTTGGCGGTACATTGGAAGATTATGCAACAGGAGATACATTTGATGGTGGTAATTATGGAGATTTATCTACATACCATCATTTTTATATGCTGAAAGATACGCCGACAGTATATGCTAATAATACAGTTATAAGCGGATGCCGAATAGGTTATGGAGATGATAATGTATTAAGTTATGGAACTGAAGGATATGTGATTGAAATAACAGACAATCCGTTTATAACCACAACTGAAATTGCACAGGCGGTAGTAGCTGCTATTATGGATAAAGCAGTTGGAATGATATTCAGGAAATGTAACTTTACAGCTATGTATGATCCTACAGTAGAGGCTGGAGATGTTGGATACATTAGTGATTATGCAGGTAGAACATACCCGATAATAATAAGTAATATAACTGCAACATTAGGTGGGAAGATGACAATAAGTTCAGATTCCAAGACAGCAAGCAGACAGAGTGCATCAACTAAGGCAACAACCCAGAATCTAATTAAAAGCGCAGTAAAAAAAGAAAAAGATGCCAGGGAAAAGGCAGTTGAGAAGTTGGCACAAGACTTGGCTACATCTTCAGGAATGTTTACAACGGATGTTACAACGGAAGATGGCGGTACAATAAGATATGTGCACGACAAGAAGCTGCTTTCTGATAGTACAATCGTAATCAAGATTACCATAAAAGCAATTGGTATAAGTAATGATGGTGGCAAGACATATCCATATGGGTTAGATGTTTCTGGTAATGCAATACTTAATGACATATATGCAATAGGACTAAATGCATCTTATATAACAGCGGGAATTATCGAGGGCATTAAAATAATAATGCAGAGTGGTAGTGTTGGCGGATGGAATATAAATGGAAGAGCTTTATTTAAAGAGGTTTCATACGGAGGTAACAGCTACTGTGTGTACCTGCAGCCGCCATTAGAGAATAATCCTGAAAAAACATGGGTTCTTAGCTGTCAAAAAAATTCGATAGGGCAGTTTATATTATATGGAGATGGTAGCACAAAACTTGGAGATGTTTATACAAGTAAGGATCAGGTTGAAATAATAACCGGTTCTAAAACAGGAATAATAAATGCTAATGGAGCAATTTTTGAAACATCAACATCGGGTGTAATATCTGTTTACAGTGGAGATCGTTGCCGTATTAATGGAGATTTTTCTGTTTCTGGTACAAAAAATCGAATTGTAGAAACAAAGAATTATGGGGAACGTTTATTAAATGCATATGAAACTCCTTCACCTCTGTTTGGGGATGTTGGAGACGGTATAATCGATGAGACAGGTATATGTATTATAAGCTTGGAAGATATTTTCTCAGAAACAATTGATTTGGACAATATGTATCAGGTTTTTTTGCAGCAATATGGAGATGGTTTCTGCTATATAAAAGAGAGAAATAAGTATTTCTTTACGGTTGCTGGTTCTAGCGGATTGAGGTTTGGGTGGCATATAATGGCACATCAAGTAGGTTTTAATTTATATAGAAATGAGAAATATGAAGAGGAAACAAAAAGAGAAAACATTATTGGTATGCTTGAAGAGACTATACCGGATAATATAAATATTGAAAGATTATTGGAGGAAAATGAAGAGTGAGAAATATAAAAGGAATATCTATCGTGAGTGATGGCAACAGCAAGAGGATGGCTATAATTTATGATGAAATTGACGGCGAAGGAAAAGTAACTAATGCAAATGCGAGAGTAAATCGCGTAATTGTGGATAAGGATAACCTTGAAATTGTAAATAAGCTTGAGGATTTAGCACAGAACATAGTGGATAACCTTGAATAGGAGTGATTTAATGGCAATAGTTATGAGAAAAGGCAGACCGGAAGACTTTGATCCTACAAAAATGCTTCCGGGAGAGTTTGCAGTTACGATGGGAACGGATAGAAGGGCAAGAAAATTATACATATGTTTTGCACCAGGCATTGTTAAACAACTTGGTACATATGAAGATTTTGAGGATCAGATACAGGATGCTGCAGATGCAATTAAGCAACAGTACTTAATGGCGTTCAATGAAATATTAACACAGATAGAGGCAGATAAGAACACTGCGGCAGAAGAGTACTCCTATGTTGTTAATTTTAAAAATGCGTTGGATAAAACATATATGCCAGATATAACGAAGTCTGTTAATGCGGCGGCAAGTAGTGCGAAAGCAGCAGCGGAATCTGAGAGCAATGCAAAAACATATAAGGAAAATGCAGCTTCTAGTGCTACGGCAGCATCTAACGGTGCAAAAGCAGCGGCAACATCTGAAAGTAATGCGAAAACATATAAGGAAAATGCAGCTTCTAGTGCTACGGCAGCATCTAACAGTGCGAAAGCGGCGGCAACATCTGAAAGTAATGCGAAAACATATAAGGAAAATGCAGCTTCTAGTGCTACGGCAGCATCTAACAGTGCGAAAGCGGCGGCAACATCTGAAAGTAATGCAAATACATATAAGAATGGTGCGGCTTCCAGTGCTACGGTAGCAGAAAGCGCAAAAACAGCGGCAGAAGCATATAAAAATAATGCACAAACCTACATGAATAATGCGAAAAATTATATGGATGCGGCAAAAACAGCGGCGGCTTCCATAACAGGAGCCCTAAAACCTAAAGGGACTGTTACTTTTGCTAATCTTCCCAATATAAATAGTGTCGAATCTGGTGCAATGTATAACATTAGTACAGCTTTTACCTCAAATATCAATTTTAAGGATGGAGGCAATATTACATACCCAGCAGGAACCAATGTGTATAAGACGGAAGATGGCATGTGGGACTGTTTAGCCGGTGAACTAAGTGATTATCTCATGAAAGATGACATTGATACGGCGGTAGAAGAGTCTATGCCAGATTACACAGCAAGCACGCAATTAACAGAGTTGGTTTCAGGGGAAAAATTAAGCACGGCGCTAGGGAAGATTAAAACGGCTATTAAGAATGTAATAGCCTTGGTTAAAATGATGGGGACAACAGACATTTCTAAAATTGGAAACGGGACAGTAACAGGAGCAATAAGCACGCAAGCAACATCGATAAGTGCACTAAACTCCAATTTAGATTCAAAATTTAAATCTTATTATTTATTACCAGCAAAGAATATGCCTTTCAATTATAATTTCAATTCATGTTCAGTAGAGGGCATTTATTCTTCAGGTGGAACTTCTAATCAGCCTAATGCACCACATAATACAGATAATGGTTATTTATTTGTTTTCAGCGGTACAGTTATTAGACAGATATGGATTAGCTTATACCAAGGTAATAACAAAACACGCTATTATAAGAATGGCCAATGGAGTGGTTGGGTAGATTTTGGTTAATTATTTTTTATCCAAATAACTATATATTTTGAACCAGCACCGATTTTATCTGCGAACCATGCGACATAATTTCCTGTTGCAGAATCTACCCAATCCTCCTTGTTAAAACCAGTGCAACGATTATTACTAGAAGGGCTTCCATATATAACTGCTATTGGCATATAACCCTCAATAGCATCAAAATATTCATAAATATTATTGGTTTGAGTATTATACATTTTGATTTTTATCAACTCAGATAAATTGGAGTTTAGTGCAGTTAAGCTACTTTCCTAAATTCCATCTGGATTCCTATTTCAGCTACATCACAATATCCCATTGTGGTGTCTACACTCTCATGTCCCATTAATTTCTGTAAATTCTGTAACGACATACCTCGTTTAAGTGCATTTGTTGCAAATGTTCTCCTAAATCTATGCGGATGCACCTTTTTCACTCCAGCTCTCTCTCCCAGTTTGCTAAATAACGCTTCTATATTATGCTTTGTCATCCCATAATGATTTCGATTTAAAAATACAGATGTATTATGCTCTTCCTTCCTATATTCCAAATATAACCGCAAATAATACATGCTCCTGTCCGATATATAAACGACTCTTTCTTTATCACCCTTACCATATACAACTACTTCATTTTTATTAAAATCTATGTCTTGAATGTGCAGTCTTGCAACTTCTGTAACTCTGCAACCAGTAGACAAAAGGAACTCCATCAGGGCCTTTTCTTTAATATTTTCTGTATAATTCCGCAATTGTTCCAATTCCATATCCGTGAATGGTTTCTTTACTCTTTTGTCGGTTTTGATTCTTTTTATTCGCAACATAGGATTTCTGTCTATATATTCTTCTGCTGCCAAATAAGAGAAAAAGGCAGAGATTGCTCGCCTCTGGTTATCCAGAGTAGTCTTCTCTACCTTTCTATCTGCCATATATCTTGCCAGGTAATATCTAATGTCTCCCGTAGTAATCTGTTTAACTGGCTTTCCTACCGTCCTAAGAAACATATTTATTATTCTATAATATTGTTCTAATGTTAATTCGCTTTTTCCCTCTAGCCTCAGCGAAGCTATATAATTTCTAAGAATTCTAGCATTAGAATTGTCATATATGATAATATCTGTATTTTTTGTTTCCACCTTGTATTTGTGTAAGACTATTGTAAATGCCATCTCCAGCTTGCTCGCTGCTTTCTCCCCCAATACATTAGCCGTTGCCATCATTAGTTCTTTTCTTAATTGTTCTTCCATTGTTGTATAACCTCCGTTTTTGCAAAGATTATAACTTACAATGTTAACTAAACTCCAATA
>OLOR01003074.1_pt1 | contig 12186 bp, 10 predicted proteins | sample 1672521 | NCBI WGS metagenome assembly OLOR01 (sample SAMEA3136695, study PRJEB25190) | human gut metagenome | biome: human gut; feature: human-associated habitat; material: faeces | place: Austria | collected 2013
GAGGTGAAACATATGATACGACCAACACTTAGCGAAGCAAAAGAATACGCCGAACAGGGATACCTCATGGTTCCGGTCTGTTATGAGATGCTCTCCGATATCATCACTCCGATCAATCTGTTGAAGAAACTAAAAGCGGAAAATGAGCATTGCTACATTCTGGAAAGCGTGGAGAATCAGGAGCTCTGGGGAAGATACACTTTCCTTGGATACAGTCCAAAACTGGATATCATCTGTATGAACGGAACCCTGACATTAAAGGATGAGAACGGAGCAGTCATCAAAGAGACCTCCGGCATCCATCCGGAAATCTTCATCCGTGAGGTTTTAAAAGATTATAAGAGCCCTAAGATCGAAGGCTTCCCTACTTTCACCGGCGGACTGGTTGGATATTTCTCTTATGACTATCTGAAATACAGTGAAAAGAAGCTGGTGCTTGATGCAAAGGACGAGGAAGGATTTCAGGATGTCGACCTGATGTTATTTGACAAGGTGATCGCATTTGACAATGTAAGATCCAAACTGATCCTGATCGCAAATGCCGGCACAGCAAATATCGAAGAAGGATATCAGAAAGCCTTACAGGATATCAAAGAAATGAAAGAACTCATTCTCCATGGCGCAGAAGCCGATATTCCTGCTCCTGTTCTTAAGACAGAATTCAAACCATTATTTGACAAAGAAGCCTACTGCCGGATGGTAGAAAAGGCAAAGCACTATATATATGAAGGAGATATTTTCCAGGTCGTGCTTTCCAACCGACTGGAAGCCGAAATGGAAGGAAGCCTGTTCGATACCTACCGGCTGCTCCGAAGCACAAACCCATCTCCTTACATGTTCTACTTTGATGGTGACACGATCGAGGTTGCCGGGGCTTCCCCTGAAACTCTGGTCAAGGTAGAGGATGGCGTTCTCCATACATTTCCTCTGGCAGGCACAAGGCCAAGGGGAAAAACAAAGGTCGAAGATCTGGAACTGGAAAAGAGCCTGATGGCAGATGAAAAGGAACTTGCAGAACACAATATGTTAGTGGATCTCGGAAGAAATGATCTCGGAAAGGTCAGTCAGTTTGGAACGGTCGAAGTCGAACGATACATGTCCATCCAGCGTTATTCACACGTTATGCATATCGGCTCTACCGTACGCGGAACACTCCGTGAGGATCTGGATGCGATCTCCGCTGTCGATGCGGTTCTTCCGGCCGGAACCTTATCCGGTGCACCGAAGATCCGGGCATGTGAGATCATCAACGAGCTTGAAAATAACAAACGAGGTATTTACGGCGGCGCGATCGGTTATATCGATTTCTCAGGAAATCTGGATACCTGCATCGCGATCCGAATCGCATACCGCAAAGGAAATAAAGTATTTGTCCGTTCCGGTGCCGGCATTGTAGCCGACAGTGTACCGGCAAATGAATTCCAGGAATGCATCAACAAAGCAAAAGCCGTAACGGATGCATTGATTAATTCTCAGAAAATACGAGGTGACGAAGCATGATATTACTGATCGATAATTATGACAGCTTTTCCTACAATCTGTATCAGCTTGTAGGAAAGATCAATCCTGACATCAAGGTAATACGAAATGATGAATACACCTGTCAGGAGATTGAAGCAATGAACTCGGAGAAGATCATCATTTCACCCGGTCCCGGAAGGCCTTCCGATGCAGGTATCTGTGAAGAAGCCATCTCCTATTTTGCCGGCAAGGTTCCGATCCTTGGTGTCTGTCTCGGACATCAGGCAATCTGTGAAACCTACGGTGCAACGATCACATACGCCAAAAAGCTGATGCATGGCAAAATGTCCGTTGCAAATGTCGACATCAACTGCAAACTGTTCAAGGGACTTCAGAAACGGATCGAGGTTGCCAGATATCATTCCCTTGCCGCTTCCGAAGAAAACTTCCCGGATGTTCTTACCGTTATTGCCCGAACCGACGATGATGAGATCATGGCAGTCAAACACAAGGATTATGAAATATATGGTGTCCAGTTCCATCCGGAATCGATTCTGACACCAAAAGGAACGATCATCTTACGAAACTTTTTAGAGGCATAACCAGACATTTGCAGGTTACAATACACTACTTAGATTAAACATTTTTGCCATTACCAACCAGGGAACGCTTCCGCTCGTTTCCACTCTGTGTAACTTCGAACTAACCTCGGCTTAAGCCTCGCTAAGGTCTCAGTTACCCCTGCAGCGGTACTAAGATGCTGCTAATGCACCATCAAGTACCGGCGGACTCAAATGTCCCTGTCTTGGTAAGTCAAAATGTTTAATCATAACAATTCTATACAGAACCTGCAAATGTCTTATTAAAAGATAATATCAAGGAGGATTTCAATATGATTACAGAAGCAATTGCTAAAATAGTTAAAGGCGAAAATTTAGATAAAGAAATGGCAGCAGCCGTTATGGATGAAATTATGAGTGGAGAAGCAACACAGGCACAGATCGGAAGCTTCTTAACAGCACTTCATATTAAAGGTGAAACGATCGATGAGATCACAGCATTTGCTGAGATCATGAGAAAACACTGTGGTGAATTTACACCGGATGTCGATGAGGAGATCGACATCGTAGGAACCGGTGGAGACTGCGCAGGAACCTTTAACATCTCAACTGTTTCCTCATTAGTAACAGCCGCAGGCGGTGGTAAGGTGGCAAAGCATGGCAACCGTGCAGCATCCAGCAAATGCGGAACAGCCGACTGCCTGGAAGCCCTTGGCGTCAACATCGCAGCAGACTGTAAAGTCAGCGAAGCCTGTCTGAAGGATCTTGGTACCTGCTTCTTATTTGCACAGAAATATCACACAGCAATGCGATTTGTCGGCGCTCCAAGAAAAGAGATCAAGATTCCTACAGTATTCAATATCTTAGGACCTCTTGCAAATCCGGCAAAAGCAAATCTTCAGTTACTCGGTGTCTATGATGCCTCCCTCGTTGATCCGCTTGCAAAAGTACTCAGCAACCTCGGTGTAAAACGTGGTATGGTCGTTCATGGAAACGACGGTCTGGATGAAATCTCAGCGGTTACAACAACAACTGTATGTGAATTCAACGATGGCACATTTAACACCTATACCTTAGACCCAACCGCATACGGCTTCACCCTCTGTGACAAAGCCGAACTGGTCGGTGGCACACCGGAAGAAAATGCACAGATCACAAAGGATATCTTATCCGGCAAGATCACAGATGGCAAACGTACAGCCGTTATCTTAAATGCCGGTGCAGCTTTGCATATCACAAACCAAATCTCACTTGAAGAAGGCTTCGCCCTTGCAGCCGATATTCTGGCAAATGGCAGCGGTCTGAAGAAGCTGGAAGACTTTATAGCAGCAACAAACGCTTAATTATTTGTAAAAGCAAAACACATAACCGACCCGGAACCTTTAATCTCCGGACCGCTATGGAGGAATATATATGATCTTAGATGAAATAGCAGCAAAAACAAAAGAACGGATTGCCAAATGCAAAGAGCAGATCTCATTTGAAGAAATGAAGGCAAAAGCTCTTGCAATCGTAGAAAAGGAAACAGAGAACGGAACAAAACCTTATACCGTTTTTCCTTTCCGTGACAATCTGGCAAAGCCGGGAATCTCCTTTATCTGCGAAGTAAAAAAGGCTTCCCCTTCCAAAGGACTGATTGCACCGGATTTCCCATATATCGAGATTGCGAAAGAATATGAAGCCGCCGGTGCTTCCGCCATATCCGTGCTGACCGAACCTTTTTATTTTCAGGGAAGCAACGAATATCTGACAGCGATCCATGAATCAGTATCCACTCCGATCCTGCGGAAGGATTTCACCGTCGATCCTTATATGATCTATGAAGCAAAGGTGATCGGTGCCTCTGCGATCCTTCTGATCTGTGCGATCCTTACCGACGAGCAGCTCAAAAGCTATTACGAGCTTGCAATAAGCCTCGGGCTGTCCGTTCTGGTAGAAGCACATGACGAAAAAGAAGTCAGACGGGCGATCGCGATTGGCGCAGACATTATCGGTGTAAATAACCGCGATCTGAAGACCTTTACCGTTGACATCATGAACAGTGTAAGACTTCGGACATTGATCCCGGATTCGATAAATGGTAAACCGATCGTCTATGTATCCGAAAGCGGCATCCGCACACCAGAAGACATCGACCGTTTAAAGGGAAATGGCACAGATGCAGTATTGATCGGAGAAACCTTTATGCGAAGCCCTGATAAGAAAGCCGCATTTGCATGGTTACGGGGTGAAGATGTAGAACAGAACCTAATCCTATTTCTGCAGGAACAACGAACTTTATTAGAAAGCATTGAAGATATTTTATAATATAGAAACAACACATACAGGAGGAAACATATATGTCAAAAGGACGTTTTGGAATCCATGGCGGACAGTACATACCGGAAACACTGATGAACGCCATGCTTGAGCTTGAAGAAGCATATAAGAAATACAAAGATGACCCGGAATTCAACCGGGAGCTGACAGAAATGTTAAATGAATACGCCGGCAGACCTGGCCGTCTGTACTATGCCAAGAGAATGACAGAGGATCTCGGTGGTGCAAAGATCTACCTGAAGCGTGAGGACTTGAATCACACCGGAGCACATAAGATTAACAATGTTATCGGTCAGATGCTCCTTGCAAAACGAATGGGTAAGACAAGAGTTATCGCCGAGACAGGAGCCGGCCAGCACGGTGTTGCAACTGCTACAGTTGCTGCCATGATGGGTATGGAATGTGAGATCTTCATGGGCAAGGAAGACACCATCCGTCAGGCTTTAAATGTCTATCGTATGAAATTATTAGGAGCAAAGGTTCACCCGGTAGAAACCGGTACCGGTACATTAAAGGATGCCGTTTCCGAAACCTTCCGTGAATGGACTTCCAGAATCGATGATACCCATTATGTTCTGGGTTCTGTTATGGGACCTTATCCTTTCCCTGAAATGGTTCGCGATTTTCAGGCTGTTATCAGCAAGGAGATCAAGGAACAGCTTATGGAGAAGGAAGGCAGACTGCCGGATGCCGTTCTCGCCTGTGTCGGCGGCGGTTCCAATGCGATCGGCGCATTCTATAACTTTATTCCGGATAAGAGCGTTCGCCTGATCGGATGTGAAGCGGCCGGACGTGGAATTGATACATTTGAGACAGCTGCAACGATCAATACCGGAAGACTTGGTATCTTCCATGGTATGAAGTCCTACTTCTGTCAGGATGAATTTGGACAGATCGCACCGGTTTATTCTATTTCCGCAGGTCTTGACTATCCGGGAATCGGACCGGAACATGCATACCTGCATGACATCGGCAGAGCAGAATATGTCGCTGTTACAGATGATGAAGCTGTTGATGCATTTGAATATCTGTCCAAGATCGAGGGTGTTATCCCTGCGATCGAGAGTGCTCATGCAGTTGCCTATGCAATGAAGCTTGCACCACAGATGGACAAAGACCAGATCATGGTTATTAACATTTCAGGACGAGGCGATAAAGACGTTGCCGCCATCGCCAGATACAGAGGGGAGGATCTCTATGAGTAATATTAAAAATGCATTCAAAAACGGAAAGGCGTTCATCCCATTTGTTACATGTGGTGACCCTGATCTTGAAACAACAGAACAGATCGTATATGCCATGGTAGAAGCAGGTGCAGACCTGATCGAACTTGGTATCCCATTCTCAGATCCAACCGCAGAAGGCCCTGTTATCCAGGGTGCAAATATCCGCGCACTAGCAAACCATGTTACGACAAATGATGTATTTGACCTTGTAAGAAAGCTCCGTAAGACAGTTACCATCCCTATGGTATTTATGACTTATGCAAATGTTGTCTTCTCTTACGGCTCTGAAAAATTTATCGGCATTTGTAAGGAGATCGGCATTGACGGACTGATCCTGCCGGATATCCCTTACGAAGAAAAGGATGAGTTCGACGGCATCTGTAAGAAGTATGATCTGGATCTGGTATCCATGATCGCACCAACCTCCCATGACCGGATCAGCATGATCGCAAAAGAAGCAAATGGATTTATCTACTGTGTTTCTTCTCTCGGTGTTACCGGAACAAGAAGCAAGATCACGACCGATATCGGTGCTATGACCAAGCTGGTCAAAGCCGTAACGGATACTCCGTGTGCAATCGGCTTCGGAATCTCCACACCGGAGCAGGCGAAGGAAATGGCTGCTCATGCTGACGGTGTGATCGTCGGCTCTGCCATTGTTAAGCTCTGCGCCAAATATGGCAGGGACTGCGTGCCTTATATCAAAGACTATGTCGCAAGCATGAAGGACGCTATCCGATAGAAAGACACCCATGTGAAACTATACAATCTATATAAAAGAACTGCCTTACTAAGACATTAGTGAGGATTTCGTAATGAGATGCATATACGAGCAAATGTGGGTGCCTGTCTGAGCCTGAAAGGCGAGTTGGCACAGGAACATTTGCGAATCACGTATATGCAGATCATAGAAACCACAGCGAGTCTAAGTAAGGCAGTTCTTTTATATAGTCACATGGTTTCACATGGGCTGATTTTTTCTCATCTCCTTAAAATCCTATATTTGTAGTCTTAATACTGCTGTATATCTGTATATGCCTGCCGATATTGTAACTATGCACACAATCTATATATTTTCCCGTTTCTTAGCCGGTTTCTCACAAATATTTAATATTTAATCTGATTGACACTACCATACGTTAACTTTATAATTGTTACGGCGACAGAAGTCGACATAATAATGAAGTTAGTTGGGGTATCACATGGTCTTTTCCAGTTTGACATTTTTATATATATTTTTACCGGTTACACTGGTTATCTATTATATTGTCCCGAAGCAGTTACGGAACCTGTTCATCCTGATCAGCGGACTGTTCTTCTACGCATGGGGCGAACCAATCTATGTATTTGTACTGATCGCATCAACAATGATCGATTATTTTGCAGGTCTGGTCATTTATAAGGCAGGCGACCGTCAGGCACTTCGAAAGCTTGCACTGATTGTATCGATGGTCATGAATCTGTCCTTGCTTGGCTTTTTCAAATACAGCAATTTCATCATAGAAAATATTAATAACATATTCGGAACGCACTATGGTTCACCGACCTCTCTGCTTCCGATCGGTATCAGCTTCTTTACCTTCCAGTCCATGTCATATACGATCGACCTGTACCGGAAGAACATCTCTGTTCAGAAGAATCCGATCACCTTTGCAGCCTTTGTCACGCTGTTCCCACAGATCGTAGCAGGTCCGATCGTTCGTTATGAAGATGTGGCTGCCGAGCTGAATGAACGTGTGATCGACATCGACCTGATCTGGGATGGTATTCTCCGCTTCGCGGTCGGTCTTGGCAAGAAGGTTCTGATCGCAAATAATATCGGTGTTGTCTGGACAAATGTCAAAGCTATGGACTTATCCGAGCTTCCGGTTGCAACCGCATGGCTTGGTATTGCCGCTTATACCTTACAGATCTATTTTGATTTTTCCGGGTATTCTGATATGGCGATTGGTCTGGGTAAGATGCTCGGTTTCCATTTCCCGGAAAACTTCAATTATCCGTATATGTCCAAGAGTATCAGTGAGTTCTGGCGCAGATGGCATATGACACTCTCCGGCTGGTTCAAGAGCTATGTCTATTTTCCTCTCGGAGGAAGCCGCAAGGGACTTGCCCGTACGATATTCAACACTGCAGTTGTCTGGTTCTTAACCGGTGTCTGGCATGGTGCAAGCTGGAACTTCATTCTGTGGGGTTCTCTGTACGGTGTTCTGATCATTATAGAAAAGCTGGTTACAACCGCACTGACAAAAGCAGGAAAACAGGATATCTTTACAAAGATTCCTTCTATTATAAAACGTATTTATGCGATCGTTCTCGTCATGCTTGGATGGGTACTCTTTGATACATCAACGATCGCACAGGCATTCTCCTATATGGGACGGATGTTCCGCTTTGGCAGTAACTTCTATGACAGTTATACCATATATATCCTTGTGAACTTCGGATTATTATTCATCATTGCGATCATCGGTTCTACGGATCTGCCAAAGAAGCTGGCTGTTAAGCTCGCAGACAAAGTTCCGGCTGTCGGCAATTACGGAAGCGTCATTTTGATGGCGATTCTGATGCTGCTTTCCACCGCCTACCTTGTCAATGCAAGCTATAACCCATTTTTGTATTTCAACTTTTAAAAAATGAGCCATGCACCAGATGAGACTTTTCAAAGTCAACGTGAGCTTGCTCACAGGTAACTTTGAAAGGATCAGATGGTATACGGCGAATGCCGCAAACCGAGCCGCCAGGCGAGGTTGGCATGGCGATAGCCTTTTCGAGCCGTCAGGCGAGATTGGCATGGCGTTTTGCAAACGCCTATTTATAGAATTTTGTGAGGTGAGCCCTTATGCATAAAAAAATCGGAATTATCATATTTGCATGTATCATCATCGCTCTTCCCATTTTGACACTTGTTAAGCTGCCAAAAGAGAAAGCGCCTTTTTCCGAAAATGAAAATCGTTATCTGTCGGAATTTCCAACCATCAGTCTTTCCTCCATCAAGGACGAGACATTTATGAACGGTTTTGATTCCTGGTTCTCTGACCGGTTCTATGGCAGGGAACAGTGGATCTCAGCCATGAATGATTCTGAACGGTTGATGGGCAAAACAGAGATTTCAACAGTATATACAAAAGACGATCGGATGATGCAGGTACTTTCAGATTATGACGATATCGGTGCGGCATATGATGCTGATAAGATCCATACAAATCTTGCTGTCATTAACAGCTTCGCTGCAAAGCATCCGGAGGTTCCAACCTACTTCATGCTGTGTCCGACCTCTGTCGGTGTCTATGGAAATTCCCTGCTGCCTGCAGCAGTTAAAAATGTATCGGTTGACGAAAAAGACATGATCGAATCCTGTTATAACGAACTATCCGATGTGACACCGATCAATATATATAACACATTAACGGAACATGGTAACGAGTATATCTATTATCGTACCGATCACCACTGGACATCCCTTGGTGCTTACTATGCATATCAGTCTGCCGGAGCAGAGCTTGGATATATTCCTTATGAATTGAAGGATTTTACAAAGGAAACCGCCAGCACAGAATTTCAGGGAACCCTGTTCTCAAAGACCTTAGATCAGTCTGTTACAAAAGATGAGCTTGATTTCTATACACTGGCAGATAATAGTGTAACACCATCCATGACAACCTCGAATGGATTTGACAAAGATGCTTCCTATGACTCCATTTTCTTCCGTGACTATCTGGACGTCAAAGACAAATACGCATCCTATACCGGACAGAATGTTGCTGTTGCAACGATCAGCCGTAACAAAGCATCCGATACGGCAAATGATTCAAATATTTCGGATTCTGAAAACCGTTCCATTCTTGTGATCAAGGACAGCTATGCGAATTCAATGATACAGTTTCTGATCAATAACTACGATACCGTGACCATGATCGACCTGCGGTACACGAATCAATCGATCAGCAATCTGGTAAATGTCGAAGACTACGATCAGGTATTATTCTTATATAACTGCATTACTTTTTCCGATGAAAACGACCTTATAAAAGCAGGCTTATAAAAATAAAGGTACCTCAGGATGTCATACAATTATGTTAAACATTCTGAAGTACCTTTTACTTTATGAATAAAATATACAATCTGTTTCTAAATACCAAAGTTCTGAACGTAGTAATATTTATATCCACAATTATCACTGGATACTGCTACAAATACACCAACACCAATTTTACTGAATAGTGGCAATTTCATATTTGCATCATGTCCCGGTGAATTTTTCCAGGCTGTCATTGCTGCATCTGCAGAAGGATAGCCGGCTGCAATATTTTCGCCATTCATTTCTGATGAAGCAGTAAAACACTGAGTACCATCCGGTCTTGTATGTGAGAAGGAATAAGAGCACTCATATGCTCGTACTCTTGCAGAATTCATCAAGCTCTGTGATCTTGTCAATTCATTAAGACCATTTGCCTTTCTGTATGCATTCAACTGACGGATGATCGCATTTTCAGCATCATAATCAAAATATCCATATACCTGCTTTGTACTGCCATTACTGAGCTTGATCGTATACCAACCGGTTGCAGAATGTCCGGTTGTTTCTTTTACAGGTGTTCTGGAATCCGTAACAATTCCCTGTGAATTTACATAGATCTCTTTATCTGATGATATCTTATACCAACCGGATTTGGTAACACGTACACCATCGGAACCAAAATACAACAGATATTTACCAATGTATCTTGTTGTATTTCTCCACATTACATATTTGCCATTTTTGTATTCATAGCATTTCATGGACTCCACATAGTAGATTCTGGATGCCTTTCCGGTTGCATCAAAGTAATAGATCTTGCCATATGCCTGTGCCCACTTACTTCTGAACTTATCCCAGCCTTTCTTTGTGCTGACATAACATTTCCATGCACCGCCATCCTTCTTCAACAGATAATCTACGGTATCGGAACCCTTTTCGCCGACCAGAACATGACGATTATCATTGATCTTATACCAGCTATGCTTCGTCTGACGGATACCATTTGCACTGAAATAATACACCTTTCCATTTGCCAGACGCAAGGTATCATTCTTCACATACTTCCATTTACCATCGGAATACCGCTTTGCCTTTTTGCTGGCACCATAGTAGATCGTGGTGACCTTGCCTTTTGCATTCGCATAATACTGGTTATGTGAGATTGTCACCCATACCTTTTTCTGCGCTTTCCATTTGCCATTCTTTTTCAGATAATAACGGAAGAACCCATTCTTCTTCACCAGCTTCTTCGTTACCTTGCCTGCCTTGCTGTAATATTCAAAACGACCGGAACTCTTCTTTACCCAGCCTGAACTTGCAGCAAGTTCTGCACTTTCATCTGAAACAACTGCACTGTTTTCTTTTGTCTCTCCGATAAACTCTGTCGCTGCCATTGCAGGTGTTATACAGAAAGAACACACCAGCGCAACAAGTAAGATACTCATTGCCGCCTGCTTTAAGATGTTTTTCATACTCCCATCTTCCTTTCCTTTTTTATTTTAAACCAGATATTTTCATCTGATCTGTTTCAACTATTATACCGGACATTTCTGCATCATACCCCTTCATTTGTAAATGGAGGTATAAAACTTTCTGATGCCGTTTCCCCTTCCTGGATGAAACCATTTTCTACACCGATCGAAATCGCATAATCAACCAGTTCATCATACTCCCGTTCCGTCAGTTTGCGGTTCAGTTCCGGGAATTTCTTACCGATACCCTCCATCGGCGTATACTGGTTCATAATACTGATGTAAATATTATTTCCATATGTTTTATATAAGTAACGAATGACAGCCTTGGAATCCTCGATACATCCCGGAAGCTCCAGATGACGGACAATAACACCACGCTTCATGATGCCATCCTCGTCAAATGTCGTCTGATCTCCTCCAACCTGCCGTACCATCTCCGCCAGTGCCGTTTTCGCCACCTCCGGATAATCCGGTGCGTGACTGTATCTCGCCGCCAGTTCTGCCGACATATATTTAAAATCGGGCAGGTAAATGTCAATGTATCCATCTAACAGCTTCAGGGCGTCGATCTCCTCATATCCACTGCAATTATAGACAAACGGAAGATTGAACCCCTGCTCCTTTGCCATATCGATTGCCTCTATGATCTGAGGAATAAAATGATCCGGCGTTACCAGATTGATATTATTGGCTCCCTGCTCTTTTAACTCAAAGAAAATTTCCGATAAGCGCTTTATCGTGATCTCTTTTCCATTCAAGCCCCCGGATATATCATGGTTTTGGCAATATGCACATCCAAGTGAACAACCGGAAAAGAATACCGCGCCCGATCCGTTCTCTCCGGAAATGCAAGGCTCCTCCCACATATGCAATGCCGCCCTTGCGGCTGATATTGATAATGTTTCATTACATGCCCCTGTCTGTCCGTTTATGCGGTTCACCCCGCATTTTCTCGGACACAGGTGGCAGCTTTCCAGTAATTTTCTAAGTTTCATCCTATCTTTCCCACGATCGTCTGTGCGAATTCCTTCAGCTTTGATTCCGGCATATCCTCGATCTTACCTTCATCCATCAGACCGGCAAGTGCAGGGTCGATTGGAAGCTTTACGACCGTCTCGATACCGAAA
>OLOR01003076.1_pt1 | contig 12184 bp, 13 predicted proteins | sample 1672521 | NCBI WGS metagenome assembly OLOR01 (sample SAMEA3136695, study PRJEB25190) | human gut metagenome | biome: human gut; feature: human-associated habitat; material: faeces | place: Austria | collected 2013
TATAACATGTAACGGAGAGAAAGATGGTTGTCGTTAGCCATCTTTTTTTCTTTTTATAGATATAAACAAGAAGGATGTAATTCGAAACGAATTACATCCTTCTTGTTCTAGGACTATCTATTTCCTGACAGCCCTTTTATTATTTTCCTATTCAGTTCTGTTCAAGGAGATCTCCACGGATATATCCCGTTTCACCATCATAATCAATCTGCACCCATTCACCTTCGGTGCCCTGCTTCTCTACCTGATCTCCCGCTGAAATTACGCCAAGAATCTCAGCATCCGTATTCGCTTCCGCACGGACATTACAATCCTCGGAAGCAGTCAGCATTGTGCCGTTCTGCGCCTCTGTCGATGCGTTGACAGTAGATTCTTCTCCCAGTCCGTTCAGGAACTCTTTCAGAGCAGAATCATCCTGCTGTGCCTTATCCAGCTCAGTCTGTACTTTCGATACAAGTTCTGATACATCGCTGTCAGAAATCTGAGAATCCATATATACAGAAATCTGAGAATCCTGCGATGCATCATTGTCAATAATCCAGTTTCCGCCGCTGTTCTTATATACATAGAACTGTGTCAGCGCCGGAGCTTTGGTATCAATACCCTGACAGATATAATAGAAACAGGCGTATACCACATAAGAGTCATCTGTCATACCCTTCTTGGTGTAAACATCGCCTACTTCATACCCTTCGATATAATCGTTTAAATTTTCGACTTTTGACTCATCGGACGGTGTAAAATCATCTTCCAGAGTCTTCAGCGTTGCAATATCTTTTTCCCCCAGAGCTTTATAATAGCTCTTAATTAATGCAGTGATATCTGCATCTGCTGTTTCCATAGGATTGGCGTCTTCTTTCTTCTCGTCAGACTCCCCTTCATTTGTCGGAGAAGAAGGAACATTTCCCTGGTCACCGGATGTGGTCGTCTGTCCGTCACTGGAATTCCCCTTATTACTTCCTGTGCAGGCACGGATACCAAAGAACAAAACCACCACGATTATCAGAATTCCACCGCCCAGCATAAAATACCGGAGGTTATCTGACAACCATTCTCTAAAATCATCCAAGTTCTTGTCCTCCTTATGATACAACGCACCGGAACTGTACATACGTCCCAGGCAGCACACCTGAAGGGAATCGAACCCCCGCACATGGTACCGGAAACCACCGCTCTATCCACTGAGCTACAGGTGCAAGTAACATAATCAGATCATCTGAAATTGTCATAGATGTTCATCATTAGTTAACATTGATTCTATCACATGACCCTGAAAATGTAAAGTTTTTTTTGGGAATATGCTTAAATGCACAAAAGTTATCTACTGTTTCGACATTTTCTCCAACAGAGACTTCAAGGGCGGACACGTCAGCATGCTGACATGTTCACCCTTTTGTTCACCCTTTTATTCCCTTTTCTTTCCAGCTGAGCCTTTACATCTTAAGGGTATCAAACTTAAATCTGACAACCAGCAGAGTCAGAAACATTAAAACAAATCCGGCAGGAAGTGCGATCCACGGAGTCTGCACAAAGCCTGCTATAATATAAGTTACGAAAGAAACAACCGCTGCCATCAGCGCATATGGAAGCTGTGTGGTAACATGATTTACATGATCACACTGTGCTCCCGCTGAAGCCATGATCGTAGTATCTGAGATTGGTGAACAATGATCACCGCATACAGCCCCTGCCATGCATGCAGAAATAGAAATGATCATCAGTTCATGATTCGTTCCTGAAAATACATCTACTACGATAGGGATCAGGATACCGAAAGTTCCCCAGGAAGTACCTGTGGCAAATGCGATCACTGCACCGATCACGAAGATAATAGCAGGAAGCAGGTTCATCAGACCGCCTGCAGAAGATTTTACAACACTGTAGACGAAATCAGATGCTCCCAGACTGTCTGTCATTGCCTTCAAAGTCCATGCAAAGCTGAGGATCAGAATTGCAGGAACCATTGCCTTGAATCCTTCCGGAAGACATGCCATACAGTCACGGAAATTCATAACACGGCGTACCAGATAAAGCACAATCGTGATGACCAGTGCAAAGAAACTTCCCAGTACCAGACCAACAGAAGCATCACTCTGTGAAAATGCAGTAACAAAATCAGTACCGCTGAAGAATCCACCTGTATAGATCATTCCGATGACACAGCAGATCACAAGACTGATGATAGGGATCAGAAGATCGATCACTTTTCCACGGGGATTCACTTTCGCATCACCCTCCGCATTGGCATACGGTCTTCCCGCAGTGGTGTAAATATCACCCTTCAATGCATTTGTTTCATGAACACCCATAGGTCCGAATTCCACTTTCATAAAGACCATGGCGATCATCATGAAAATAGTCAGCAGTGCATAGAAATTGTAGGGGATCGCATGCACAAAAAGAGAAATACCATCCTCTCCTTCTACGAATCCGCTTACTGCTGCTGCCCAGGAAGAAATAGGGGCAATAATGCAGACAGGTGCTGCTGTAGCGTCGATCAGATATGCCAGCTTCGCACGGGATACATTATGTTTGTCCGTTACAGGCCGCATAACGCTTCCTACTGTCAGGCAGTTAAAATAATCATCAATAAAGATCAGTACACCCAAAACAATAGTAGCAAGCTCCGCACCTACTCTTGTCTTGATCTTCGTACCTGCCCAGCGTCCGAATGCTGCTGAGCCTCCTGCCCTGTTCATCAGGCATACCATCGTTCCCAGGATAACCAGAAAGATCAGAATGCCCATATTGTAAGAACTTGTGAGCACAGAGATCAGCCCGCCTTCAAAGATATGAAGGACAGTTCCCTCGAAACTGAAATTAGAATAAAACAAAGCTCCCACCAGGATTCCAGCAAACAGAGAACTGTATACTTCCTTGGTGATCAGAGCCAGGGCGATGGCCACGATCGGCGGGATCAACGCCCAGAAAGTTCCGTAAAATTTCGCAGATGCCGCTGTTTCCTCCTCCGCTGCCAGAGCAGTCAATGGACTGGCAAGAAGCATCAGCATGATCATGGAGAATCCCAGTGACCATTTCTTTAAGTTACTTTTCATTTAAGTACCTCCCTCTTTTTTCCAGATACATAACAAGAAAGAATCCTGCCCGGAAGGCCTTTTGCATAATAGGAAATTCGTCAAATTCTCCTGTTATACAAAAAACCACGAATGTATTATGAAACACATTCGTGGTATCTAACGTAGTATACGTTATTTCGATAGCGCTTCACCCAGGTGACAGTACGGCACATATTCTGTGACGTCCCAGGAACCAGCCTCCTGACCTGTCAGGTTCCTTCGGCGGTTTCCCCTTTCACCGGATGGCTGTCATACCATGCTCCCCGATCTACTGATGAATCCCGCGCCTCTATCTTTACATATCATTTTTTACACTTTATCAGTTTTTCAGGCAAATAGCAATAGATATCCTGCTATTTCTGCTTATTTTTCCAAATTAAGCAGTATTTCCCACATTCTAACATTAATCATATCCTATCCGTTGTATTTATAAACATAATAGGATCCTGTCTGCGCCAGCAGTTCACATCCGCATTCTGTGAGGAATTCATGATCTCCCCCATCTGTTTTCACTATGACAAAATCTGTTTTTGTCTTTTTAAGCGCATTTATAAATCCCTCTTTATCCTCATGGATATGGTATTCTACCACATCCAGCAGTGCTTTCTGTTTCTTATAGAAACTGCCGTTCTCATTATATTTTCCAACTGCTGTACTGCCTGCCCGGTAAAGACTGGCATTTCTGCTGATCACCAGACGGATGCTGGCATCATACTGCCGCACAATACTGTTCAGATCATTGTCAAAAACTGCCCGCGGAGCTTCATTTTCCTGATTCTGATGGATCACATCACAGATGGCCCGCAGATCATCCGGAACTTTATAAATATTCTCCGCTTTCGCGAAATTGGTCACCACTCCCTCCAGAGGATTTCCCAGTACGATCAGCGCCGCCGCCACCAGAACCGCCATAATGGGTCTTAACCATTTCCAACGGATAACAGTTACAAGACGCACTCCGTAATAAGCCACCGCCGGTATCACCGGAAGGATCCAGATAAAACGGTAATACTCATTTTCAAATTTTACCTTTGAGATCAGATATTTTACAACCAGAGGATTATAGACCGTCAATAATAAGAAAAATGTATATCCTATAAAAATCCTGGAACTTCTCCTACGCCCCCATATCAGCGTACACAAAAGCCCTACTGCAAACAAAAGAGGATACCAGCAAGAACTCCAATATATTTTCATGCAGGCACTGACAAACTGCAGCCCCATTTCTTCAATTGTTACTCCTGCCACTGTTTTCTCCTTTCCACCTTCTCTTCCGTTTTATGATGCTGCCAGCGTGAGCCAGCCCAACCTGCAGGCAAAAAACACACCTGCATAAAGAATGGACGGGATCATACAGATCACACAGTACAACAGTCCGAAAGGTTTTTTGTTCATGACTGCAGCCGGAGCCATACCGGCTGTGATCACAACAGGAAAAATAATGGCAGAACCTGAAAACGTCAGCGCACTGATCGCTGTGATAAACAATATGATCCACACATTCCTGTTATCTTTTTCCTGAAGATACCATATCGCACACATCAGAACTGTCGGAATAGCAATATTGGCAAGTATGGCCTTTCCCTCATAACATCTTGTAAAGAAAAAGGTTCCTGAAGAATACAATGTTCCGCAGAATAACTGAAGCATACAGGTAAATACCACCATCAGATCTGCTTTTTTTGCGTCATTTTCCAGAAGCCTCTTTCCAATCTGATAAATGATCAGGTTCGCCGTTAGTACATTCATACAGGACATGACGATCTTCGCTTGGACAATGGGATGGATCCCCAACAGTCTGCACCATACCGCATTGTTCATGGGATATGCCGAAAATATATATCTTGCCTGAAATGTCTTCAACGCAGCACCGTTAAAAGGATTATACCTGGCAAGAGTGTCCGTATATACAGATGTACTGACAGTTCCTACATAATAGGCAGCATCCACCGTAGTATCATTGTAAAAGATAACGATCAGACACTGAAGTAAAACCGCTGCACCTGCCAGAAAGATCATCCAGGAGTGCTGTTTCCAGATCCCTGCACTCTTCCTGTTTCTTTTTCTCAGGGAAATGATTCCCCAGACTGCAGCTGCCACAACCAGAACCGCCATAAAAACAGCCCAGACATACGCCGCCGTAGTCAAAGGTACCCAAAGCAGTGTCATCGGAACGATCAGCAGCTCAAACACTGCAAAATATCCCAGATATCCCAGTATAAAAACAAAGGAAATATCGGCTTTGATCTTCAGGATCTTTGCGAGAAGGCTGCCCGCTGCATAAAAAATCAGAAATTCCAGCACGAAACCTATACACGCAAGACACGCTTCTCTCAACTGTCCACCTGCTCTTCTGCCTGTTTTTTCAGAATACCCATGGCAATCTTTTCCGGTGTCATGGGTAATTCCGTCAGACGTACACCGGTTGCATTGTAGATTGCTTCTGCCAGTGCAGGGCACGGAGTATCAATAACCAGTTCTCCGATAGATTTCGCTCCAAAGGGACCTGTTTTCTCATAACTGCTCTCAAATTCCACTCGGATATTTCCGATATCCTGTCTGGTCGGAATCTTGTACTGCATGAAAGAGTTATTGCGGATTTTTCCCCTGTCTGTATACTGCACCTCTTCACTGAGTGCCATACCGATTCCCTGCGCAATACCGCCCTCTGTCTGTACACGGGCAAGATTTGGATTGATTGGCGTACCACAGTCAACTGCTGCCACATAGTCCAGAACATCTACATTTCCGGTTTCTGTGTCAACTTCAACTTCTACCATACCAACCATGAACGGAGGCGGTGAAAGCGGTGAAGAATGCTGTTTTACTACCTGAAGTTCAATGTTATTGAAGAATGTGCTCTTCAGCGCGATATCTTCCAGCGATACTTTCTTTTCTGCATCTGCTGAACTGTTAAATTTCACATCTCCACTGTCAAAACCGTTCTCTGCAGAAGCATTTTCTGTGTTATTTTCTCCATTGCTCAAATCTGTGGCATCCATACCAAGTGTTTCATCATAGAAAACATAAGAGCCATCGAAGTCAACTTTTTTCTCATCTACTTCCAGCATCTCTGCGCCAAGTTTGCAGATTCTTTTCTTCAGTTCCTCACATGCTTTCATAACTGCCACACCTGTTGTATAAGTTGTGGAGGATGCATAAGAACCGGAATCATATGGAGAAATATCGGTATCTACGCTGAATACCACAATATTATCCATCGGTGTATTCAGACAGTCTGCTGCAATCTGTGCCATGATCGTGTCACAGCCTGTCCCCATGTCCGTACATCCAAGTGCAAGTGTATAAGAACCGTCTTCATTTAATTTAATGTCAGCTCCGCCTACATCAACTCCTGCAATAGAAGATCCCTGCATTGCCATGGCAACACCAACTCCGCGGACTTTGCCGTTACCCATATCCCGGCGTGGATATTTGGAATCCCAGTCCATCATCTTCTTTGCGCGTGCCATACAGCGATCCATGGAACAGCTCTGCGCAAACGGTACATCATGATATCCCGGAAGTGGGCCACCCTCTACAGGCATATTCAGTTCTTTAAGCTTAACAGGATCCATTCCCATCTTGTGGGCAAGTTCATTGACTGCAGATTCCACTGCGAAAATACCCTGCGTAGCGCCATAGCCACGATATGCTCCTGCTGCCTGCACATTTGTATATACAACATCAAAAGAAAATCTGTATGCTTCTGTATGTCTGTAAAGTGCAATAGACTTGTGTCCACTCAAACCTACAGTTGTAGAACTGTGCTCTCCATATGCGCCTGTATTGGACAGCGTATGTACATCGATCGCTCTGACAATACCGTTCTCATCTGCACCTGCTCGTACTGTGATCTCCATTTCATGACGTGGAGAAGCACAGATCATGGACTCATATCTGGAAAAGATCATCTTAGATGGGCGACCTGTTTTCCATGTCACGATCGCCGGATAAATTTCACTGACAGAAGTCTGCTTCGCACCGAAACCGCCGCCGATCCTTGGTTTGATGACACGTACTTTGGAAGCAGGAATATCCAGGGCTCTTCCCACGATTCTTCTCACATGGAAAGGTATCTGAGTAGAAGACAATACGATCAGTCTGCCGAAATGGTCCATATAGCAGGCTGTACGGAATGTCTCCATCATGGTCTGCTGATTGGCTTTTGTATGATAAGTGCGTTCTACTGTGTATTTACACTCTGACAGGACTTTGTCTACATCGCCCTGTTCTTCCATTGCCGTGGCACACAGATTTCTTTTATTATCTCCTCCAAGCGGGATTTTCAGCTTCCAGTTCTCTTCCGGATGAACAAGGATCGGGTTATCCTTCGCCTTATGCATATCCAGGACAGGTGCTTCCACACGATAGTTTACGCGGATTCTCTTTAAGGCCTTATCTACTGCTTCCTCTGTCTCACCGGCTACAAGGGCAACAACATCTCCCACGAAACGCACATGGCGGTCAATGATCAGTCTGTCGTCAGGACTCATCTCCGGCGCAGTCTGACCTGCAAGGGTGAAACGCTTCTGCGGTACATCCTTATAGGTAAGAATGCATGCAATGCCGGCCACTTTCTCTGCATTGCCTGTCTTAATGTCTTCTACCCAGGCATTGGCATGGGGACTTCTCAATGCTTTGACGATCAGGCAGTCCTTTGGTGCCAGGTCATCTGTATAAACAGGTTTTCCAGTTACCAGTGACATTGCATCAGTTTTCCGTACAGGTTGATTTACATATTTCATCTTTATGCTTCCTCCTGTGCTTTCTTATATTTAAGGAATTTCAGAATACTCTTGGTCTGAGAAACAAAACCGGAACATCTACACAGATTTCCTGCCAGATATTCTTTGATCTGCTCCTCTGTCGGGTCTTTGATCTCAGCAAGCATTGCAAACACATTCATGATAAATCCCGGATTGCAGAAACCACACTGCTCTGCTCCCTCATTGGCCAGGAAACTTCCGAACTCCTGTGCTTCTCTCTGCATTCCTTCCAGGGTTACGATCTTCTTTCCTTCGATTCGAGCTGCAAGTGTACTGCAGGAAAGCACCGGGCGTTCATCCATCAGTACCGTACAGAGGCCGCAGTTGGCTGTTTCACAGCCTCTTTTTACGCTGAAGCAGCCCTGTTCACGCAGAAAATCAATAAGCAGTGTATCCGGCTGGATCTCTGCGTTACGGTTCACACCGTTAAGCCAGAAATTAATATTCATTCTTCATTCCTCCTACTGCTTCCCACGCTCTCCTTGTAAGAACCCGCACCAGAAGAGCCCTGTATTCTGCTGAACCGCGCATATTTCCATCAACATGCACTGTCTCTGCTGCATAGGATGCAAAATCTGCAATCGCCTGGGTACGCTGGTTCCTGGTCATATTCTTAAAGTTCTTCAGGATCTGTTTCTCATCTTTCACTACCATTGCCTTATACGGTCTGGCACCGATCACTGTTCTTACTTCCTCTCCGATCAGGGATGCTGTACAGGTCAGTACCGGAAAATCTGTCTTCGTATTTCTCTGACTCTGGTAGCAGATAAAAAGCGGTTCTTTTCTGACTATAATATTTACAAGGATATCATTATCCTTCTTCATGTTCACGAATTCTGTCAGCGGAACACGTCCACCATTGTACAGTTCCACCCAGGTATCCATTCCCAGGAACATGGTAAGAACATCAGAAAATCCAAATCTTCCATAAATACTTCCCCCCACTGTGGCACAGTTACGGAATTGCACACCTACAATGTGACAAAGGCTTTCTTTCATAGCTCCATGTGTGTAGGTGTCCAGAGCCTCATTTGTTTCCAGATCCCTGAGGGATGTCATACATCCGATGACAAATTCCTCATCATTTTCCATAATGGTATCCAGTCCAAGGCCTGACAGGTCAATGGCTGTGGATACTGCTCTGTTGCCCATTTTCATCCAGACCATTCCACCAATGATACGGGCAGTTTTTTTCTGGTTCAGCTCATAGGCTTCTGCCAGACTTTTTACCTTTACATAGCTTTTGATTTTCAGCATTATGTAATCCTTTCTCTTTTTTCTATACTGAAATTTCACTTCTTCTCTCAGTATTCTGTCCGTTTCTTCCGGACAACCAATTTATCATATTAACATAATCTGATAGAAAAATCTACAAATCTGTCTTTTTTCCCCGATCATTTTAACATAATCCCGAAGTCTGTGTCTATTGATAAAAATACCCAAATTATAAATAAAAAAGGTGTATATCATGCTCTGATATACACCTTCGCCAGTCCCGGATGCTGTCAGCCGGAATATCTTAATGCATTGATTGGTTTCTTTCTGGCCGCTTTATTTGCCGGATATAATCCGAATACGATCCCGATCATACAGCCCATCATACTTACCAGAAGTGCTTCAATAAGAAACTGCAGCATGATTGTTCCTCTGCCTGCACCAATGGCTTTGCGGATTCCAATTTCCTTCGTTCTCTCTGTCACAGAAACCAGCATAATATTCATAATTCCAATTCCTCCTACAAGCAGGGAAATTGCCGCGATTCCTCCGATCATCAGAGACATGGTATCGGTTACACTTTCCATAGTATCCATGATCTGTGACTGATCTGTAACAGTGAATGCATCTTCATCTTTTTCAAAACGTTCCAGAAGTTCCTGTGCCAGAGCTTCCTTCGCATAGTCCAGCGTATCTTCTCTGGATGCATATGCATAAAACTGGGTAACATCCAGTACATTATCTGCGATCCTTGTCATCGTAAAGTACGAAATATATCCTTCCAGAGAAACGCTGCTGTCCCTGTCACCTGGGTTCCGGAAATCAGTGCACCGTTCTCCAGCATCACATCTGCTGTATCATCTCCTGTCTGTGCATAGATCAGTTTCACCCTGCCGCTTACAGGAGCTTCCAGGGTTTCTTCATCATCCTCATCCTGACAGACACTGATCTTCTCATCCAGGGCCTGAATATCTCTTCAATACCTCTTCGATCTCGATTCTCGACGGGACAGTCTGAGACTGTGCATCAGCCAGCGTCAGATTACCGGTTCCTGTGATAGTATCGGAAATCTTTCCAATCTCTGCAGTAGCTGACTGAGCCTGTTTCGTTTCCTCCGGCATTTTCATCGCTGTGTTCTTTTTCCCTGATTTCTTCTTTTTTATCACCTTGCTCTCAGACATCTTTCTTTCCCTCCATTTATTCAGTCTGTCATACAGTTTTTTGCCCTGACTGCTTTTTATGCAATTAACTATATCTGGAAATTGTGAGCAATTTTTGAGGCAAATATGAAAAGCCTGTACACAAAATGTGATGTCAAATAGATTCCTGGTTTATTCTTATGTGCAAGATTCAGTCATAATCTATCGCACTCTTATTTTGTGTATTATATATAATAATGTTCTTTTTATTTTTGTTTTTTTATGTATTTTACTGGTATTTTTCTGACATTAGTGTTATAATGTTAACAAACAACAGAATATCACAAAGGAGGGTTTGATTATGAGTAAACGCGTAATTACCATAAACAGGATGCTTGGCAGTAACGGACGCCTGATTGGCAGAGCTCTGGCAGATGAACTTGGGTTCACATTTTATGACAAGGAACTGATCGACATTGCAGCACAGAAAGAAAACATCCCCTTCGATATACTTGCCAAAGTTGATGAGAAAAAGGGCAGCCAGTGGCGTTTCCCCATCGAGCATGAGCTCCAGCTTGACAGTGATTTTCATTTCGTGCCTATGAATGATGTACTTTTTGATCTGCAGCGTAAGATCATTGTAGAGGCAGCACAGAAAGAAGACTGTGTGATCGTTGGCAGATGTGCCAACCATATTCTGGAAGGAAACTGTCTCAGTGTATTCATTTATGCACCCTTTGATTATCGTGTACAGACTGTTATGCAGCGTACAGGCAGAGAAGAAAAAAGTGTCCAGAAAATGATCAGGAAAGTAGATAAAGAACGCCGCACCTATTATGAATATTTCACTGATAAAAAATGGACGGATTTCTCTCAGTATCATCTGGCAGTTGACAGCAGCAGATTCGACCAGGATACCATCATAAAGATGATCAAACTTGGATTGTAACAGACGACCTGCAGACAGCCCTTCTTTGATCATGTAAATCATACAGAAATAACATAGAATAATATAAAAACAGGCTTTCAGCAGATATTTCCTTACCGGACATCTGCCTGGAAAGCCTGTTTTACTATGTCAGACAACTTATTTATAATTTAAAATATAATCTTTCAGGCTGTCCACTCTTTCTTTACTCAGATTAAACCGCATGCCAACATGTTCCACACGCAACACTGTCTCTGCCATTGTTTTAATACTCCTTATACTCAAGTATATTGTTACTAAATATATAAAATAAATTTATCCTGATTTTTATGAAATACAATCACTCCAACCACTACAGAGACTAACGCAAACACACATGCATATGTCATGCACCCCCAGTTAAACGCCTCATGGAAAATAATATTTCTTACATTAATAATGACATTATATACCGGATTCACCGTAAGCACCCACGAATACCCACTCTTTAACAATCGCTCTGGATAATAGAAAATAGCGCAAGTATACATAACGATCATCAGCGCAACTTCCCACAAATACTCCATATCACGGAAGAAGACACCAATCGTAGCCAGAATCATTCCCACACCAAACGTCATGATCAGAAGTACCAGTAAAGGAAAAACAATCAAAAGCCAGTGCAGCGTCGGATAATTTCCTGTAAAAATGCCGAGAAGCACTAATACAATCAGCGAAATTAAAAATATAATAAAATTATAATATTTTTAATAAGGAGATGATGTTATGTCCGACTTTAATACTATAAAAAATTTATATGAAGATGGATATAGATGCATTTATTATGATAAATTAGAAAACAATCACACTATTTATCTAAAAAACTTTGATAATGAAAACTCAACAGTAATAGAATTAGAAGATGAAAATGAGTTTTCTCAATTTCAAGACTATATTAATGATTTAAGAATGTCTTAATTATAGGATATCTTTATTTAAATACTACTTTAATATATATTTGTTTATTAATTATTTTCTTTTTTATCATTTTCAAAATAAGAAGCTGGAAGAAGAAAA
>OLOR01003077.1_pt1 | contig 12183 bp, 5 predicted proteins | sample 1672521 | NCBI WGS metagenome assembly OLOR01 (sample SAMEA3136695, study PRJEB25190) | human gut metagenome | biome: human gut; feature: human-associated habitat; material: faeces | place: Austria | collected 2013
CTGATGAGTACACGGTCCAGAAACACCAGGCCGCTGTCGGCATCGGTGCCGCCGCGTTTGGAAAGCGCCACTGCTTTTTTCTTGGTGGGCGGTGCTTCCCGGTGCAGGGCGGCTTCGGCGGGGAAATCCCCCCACATGTCACCCTCACCCTCGCCGGGGCCGTCACCGCTCCCCTGCCCCGCCATCGTACCGGCGGCCAGCGGTTCACGGATCAACAGTCGGTTCAGCTTGGCACTCAACTTCCAGTGGACTTGTTTCAGCGAGTCCCCTTCGCGGTACTCTCGCACATCGTAGTTGCCGCCCAGCACATTGCGGTCGCTCTCCTGCATGCCGTCGGCGTCAGGGTCTGGCTGGGTGTCGCTGCCCAGGCGGGCACTTTGGGGCAGCACGCACAGGCTTTGTGCGGTCTGCGGCAGGCCGCATTGGGCTTTGAACAGCCCCAGATGATCCCACAGCGTCACGCTTTGCAGCCGTAATTGCCACACGCCGCTTTTGTTGGCCTGCAGCGTCAACCGCTGCTCAGCGCGGGCCTTGCTGCCCAACATGCCGCTGCAGCGTAAAGTTATGGTATTGCCGCCCCATTCATCGGTGGCCTGCACCAGTGTCAGCAATTGGGGGATGGGCAGCGGGCTGTGGTTGGTCAGCCGCACGGTCAGCACAAAGGGCCGGCCCTGCACGGCAGGCTGGTCTGGCACGATCAGTTCGGCCTCCACCTTGCCGCGCAGGTACCGCACTTCCAGCACCAGCAGCAGGGTCAGCAGCAGGAAAAATCCCAGCAGCCCTACGGCCAGCGGCGCCTGCGTCAGCACCGCAGCGGCAAACAGCAGCACCAGGCCCAGCGCCCAGCACAGTTTACCTGCCATGGCGGTCGGCCTTTTCCGGGCGGGGACGCGGCACGATGCGCAGCAGATCGTCGATGACCACATCCACCGTCTCGCCGCCCGCCTTGGCCTGGTCGGTCAGCATCAGGCGGTGGCGGGCCACATCGGCAAACACAGTGGTCACATCCTGCGGAGCAACAAAATCCCGCCCCGCCAAATATGCTGCCGCCCGCGCCATGCCAGCCAGCGCCAGCGACGCACGGGGGCTGAGCCCCAGCGCCAGGCGCGGTTCCTTGCGGCTGGCCTGTGCCAGATCCACGATATAGCGATACATCAGCTCATGGATAAACACTTCCGCCACCTCTTTTTGCATGGCCAGCAGGTCGGCCTGGTTGGCCACGGGGTGCACCTGTTCCAGCAGGGTGCGCTGGCCGCGGCCCGCCAGCATCTGCATCTCGGCCTCGGTGTCCGGGTAGCCCATGACAACGCACACGGTAAAACGGTCCAACTGGGACTGCGGCAGCATCTGCGTACCGGCAGCGCCCACGGGGTTTTCGGTGGCAATAACGGTAAAGGGCGCGGGCACGGGGTGGGTCACGCCGTCCACGGTGACGGTGCCCTCCTCCATGACCTCCAACAGCGCCGACTGGGTTCGGCTCGAGGTACGGTTGATCTCATCACCCAAAAACAGGTTGCACATTACGCTGCCGGGGTGGTACACCAGCCGCCCGGTCTCCTTCTGGAACACGGTAAAGCCCACAATGTCCGAGGGCAGCACGTCCGGGGTAAACTGCACGCGGCTCTCGTTCAGCTCCAGCGCGCGGGCAAAGGCCAGCGCCAGCGTCGTTTTGCCCACACCGGGGATGTCCTCGATCAGCACATGGCCGCCCGCCAGCATGGCCATCCAGATGGTGCGGATGGTCTGCGGCTTGCCAAACACGGCTTTGGAAACTTCCGCCGCTACGTCAGCGGCCTTTTGGTTGTATTGCATGGTCATTCCTCCCGGTGTTTTTGCCAGATCGCCAGCACGCCGACACAGGCGGCAATAAAGACGAACCCGGCCCAAAGGGCGTTGTTTTCCAGCCAGATCATCAGGTTGGAGACCGCGCTGCCTTCGGATTCTGTGCTGCCCTCCTGCGGCAGCGGGGTGATGCTTTGGGGTTCCACCTCAGCGATAGACGTTGTACCGTCTGTTTCCATCGTCACCTGCCGGGGCGAGGCATCCCAGGTGGCCTCGCTTTCCTGCAGGTCGGTGTCCTTATCGGTCACGGCGGCATCGGGGTCGCGTTCGGCTATCACAAGGTAGCGCTGGTAATTCTGGGTGTAGGGGTGGCAAGTGGAAAGCGTCAGCAGATCCCGCCCCGGCTGGATCAGTACCGAGGAAATATCCGCAGGGTCGATAATTTTCAGCTCTGCCACGCGGTAAATTAAAGTGTCCCACGGGGTGGTCAGCTGGATCTTGTCCCCCACTTGGATCTGCTGCACGTTGCGCAGCATTTCCGCGCCATAATAGCCGCGGTGGGCGGCCAGCACGGTGTTGGTGTTTTCGCCGCCCAGCGGCATCGAGGTCTGCCCCAGCAGCGCCGCGCCCTTGGCCATATTCTCCCGGCTGGCGCCCAGGTAAACGGGCAGTTCCAGATCCAGCCGCGGGATCCACAGCATGGCGAGGACCTCCTCGTCATAGCCGTAATCGGTCAGATCCAGCGGCGGATTTTCATAGGCGAACGCATCGGTCAGGCCGCTTTGGCCGTCGGCAAAAATCGCCTCGTTATAGGCCTGCATGGCGGCGTACAACTCAGGGTAAGCGCGTTCAGGTTCCGCGGCAGCATCGGTCTGCAGGGGGGCTTCGGCGGAAGTGCGGGCGGCAAACTGCTGTGCCGTTTTGCTGTTGCGCTGGCGGGTCAGCCAATCAGCGGCGGTGGGCTGCAGCATCATGGCAAGGCCCAGCAGAATGGCCAGCCACGCGCCGATTTTTACAAGCAGACGCCGCATTTAGTCGTCCTCCTCCCGTTTTTTGCAGCGATGCAGCAGCAAAAGCAGCAGCAGTGCTTCGCCGCCAATAATCACGCTGCCGGTCACCGAGATCCACGGCCAAGCATCCACGATGCGCTTGACCACCGTGCCGGTGTGCAGGGCCTGATATTGCACGACCTGCGGGGTATCGCCGGTTTCTTCCTCTCCATTATACGGCACGCGGATGCCGCGCACAAGCATGCGGTGGGTATTTATGGCGTAGGGCGTGCAGGTCACCAGGGTGCAGTAGTCCTGCCCCTGCACGATCGTAAGGTCATCGGTCTCCTCGGGCAGAACGACCTTGACCTGGTCGACCTGGTAGGCCAGCACCTCGTCCATGATGTGCAGGTAAAATTTGTCGCCCTCTTGTAATTTGTCCAGGTCGGTAAACAGCACAGCCTCGGCCAGGCCGCGGTGGCCTGTCAGCACGCTGTGGGTGCTTTCGCCGCCCAGCGGGTAGCTGGAGCCTTCCAGATGGCCGACGCCTTTCAGCAGGACGTCGTCGTTGGTGCCCTCGTAAATGGGCAGGTTGACGTCAATTTTCGGGATGGTAATGTAGCCAAGGCTTTCCCCCACGTCGATCAGGTCCACGTAGCTGGTGCCGGTGTCCTCGGCTTCTCCGGCGGCATCGCGGTCCAGCGCGCTGCCCAGCTGCTGGTTGTAACGGCGGGCGGCCTCTTTGGCGGCGTCCAGCTTTTCGGTGTCCATGCTATGCACGGTCTCGTCGTAATTTTGGATAGCCGTACTGGCGTGGCGCTGGGCCACCATGTTGCTGATGACCGGGTAGGACGCCACGCCGATGCCCGACAGGATCATCAGCGCAGCAAAGCCCAATTTCAGTCTGGTGGAGGTATCCATGGCAGTGTCCTTTCAAAAAAGTGTAAGGTGCCGTATAACCCACCATAGGGGAAGAGCCAAAACGGCCCTTCCCCTTTAGGTAGTTTGTAAGTTGTTTAAGTTGTTTGGTTCAGGGGATGCAAATCAGACATTGCCCTTCTTCTTTTTGATGCTCATCAGCACGCCGACACCACCAACAACCAGCAGTGCACCAATGCCGCTGAACAGGAGAGTGCCGAAGCCACCGGTAACAGGAAGGTCGAAGCCCTTGCGGTTGATGACGGCGATTTCCCACACACCCGTGGTTGCACCGCTGGCATTTTCGCCCTTCTGGGTGCCGATCACCTTAGCATTGTTGTCTTTTTCATCTTCTGCCTTGTCAAACTTTTCTTCTTTGGCACTGGCTGCATGTTTGGTGAGATTGTCATCTGGGTCATATGTTTTGGATTCTGCCCAAGTATACTTATAAGCGATATCCAGCTTAACTTCTACCGGCTTCGCCAGCAAGTTATAATCCCGAGGTGCCTGGGTCTCAACGAGATAGTAAGTACCGTTGGCAAGGCCATTGTTGGTAGTAACTAAGCCGTTGTTATCACTTTCAAGGTTTCCCTCTACCTTCACCCATTCCTTACTCGGATCAAGTCCAGCCGCCTTTTTCTGGTCTGCAGAAATTTTGTCTTCTGTATCAGTTGTGGCCTCTTTATACAGGTCGAATTTTGCGCCGGGCAGCTTCGCGTTTTTGTCATCAGTTTTCTTGATGCGGATGGCGAAGGTGTAGACAACAGCCTCATCTGTGATGGTATTTACGGAGTTCTCGTAAGAGGTACCCTCTTCATTAATTTTGTTAGTATAGGTCAGCTTTGCGCTGTTCTTGTTGCCGTCGGTGGTTTTCACTGCAGAATCCAACAGCTTTGCTTTGTAGGTGATAACAAGAGTCTTGCCTGCATAATTCTGCATTTTGCTGGTATCAAAAGTGATAGAAAAACCGCCTGCAGGCGTCGTATTTCCCACTGTATACTCAATGTTTTTGGTAAGAGTCTTGTCTGTTTCATCCTTAACTGCAATTGCAATTGTATTGTTCTGGTCTTCCAGTCCAGCCGGGGTATCCGTTACAGTAAAGGTCTTCAGATCGGTAATATTCTGCGGGACCTTAACAGTGATCTGGTAGGGAACCATATCGCCAACGCTGTAGTCAGAGCCTTCTACATAGTCACCATTGTTGCCAACAGCGTCATTGTAGACTTTTTTATCCAAGTCAGGGCGGTAGTTCTTAACTACGATGTTATTTGCTGCATCCGTCGTCATATTGGTCGTTACCTGACCATCTTCACCAATGGTAAAGGTAATCGGTTTTTCACTAATAATATAGCCCTTATTGCCGTCGGAAGCCTGCTCGATCAATTTATAGTTGCCTTTTGACAAGCCATTAATGGTAATTGTACCTTCTGTCGTCGTAGTCAAGCTAAGCGGCGTTTCATTGTCATCTCTCTTGGTTACCTCTGCCCAGACACCTTTCACGTCTTTATACAATTTAAACTCAACGTTACTCAAAGTGACTTCTGCATCACTGCCCGTGATGCCTACCTTTTTAACAGTTACACCGCCATACTGAGTAGCATTTTTAGGATAGACATTAATATTATAGAGCCAATTCACTTGATCTTTCGGGTTCTTCATAGGTACAGAAACCAGAAACGGAATCTGCTTAGTCTTGACCTTATCGGGCGCATCAGTTTCAACCACCAAATACAAGCCAAGGTCGTTGCCATCAATGGAAAATGTGGCTTTTCCATCTGCGCCGGTTTTCTGCTCAGCGCTTCCAGTAACAACCTTACCATTACCATCTTTCACAGTAAAAGTGTCATTACTTGCTTCATAATATTTGTCTACATCGGTAAACTTTTCGAACTTATTGCCCGTCAAGTTCTTACCGCTATAATATTCGGCCAAGGTATTTCTATCCTGAACCTTATAAATTTTAAATGTAACTCCCGCAAGTGCTTTTGCACCGTCCGGAATCTCATTCTCATTAAGCTCCGTACCAGGTGCGGGCGTACCAGTTTCACCTTCTGGACGATTGTACTCATACTTATGGATGGTAATGCTGGCGCTGGTATCACCCCAGACATCCGTATTGGCAACTGCATCGTCTGCCGCGGCGGGCAGGGCGCACAGGCTGAGGGCCATGACGGCGCTTAACAAGCCTGTTAAGAATCTGCTTTTCTTTTTCATGACTTTACCTCTCTTCATTTGTTTATGGTTTGTGTTTATGGTTTGCATTGGGGAACAATTAACGTGTCCGTCCCCCTTTCTTGTTGTAACGGAATACCAGTATCAACAACCCCGCCACTGCCAGCGGCAACCCGATCAGCAGCCACAAGCTAGGCGCATCCGCACCCGTATGCGGCAGCGCAGGTGTCTTTCTGTTCAAGACGGTCAGCGCCAGCGTATAGCTGCCGTCCTCGTTTTTGGTAAACTCGGTTCGTTTTTCCGTGGTCGAAACCTCAATCTTGCTGCCGTTCAGCGTACAGGTTCCGTCCTTGCCAAACGTCACCAAAATCGGCGCCGACAGCAGGTTGTAGCCCTCCGCCGTCTTTGTCTCGGTCAAGCGGTATTTACCAGCCTCCAAGCCCGTAAATGCCAATTCGGTGGTGAGATTTCCACTCGCGTCCTTAAGCATCGGCTTACCGGTAGCATTGGTAACGCCGATTTGCGCCTTGAAATTAGTATCGACATCCGTACCGTTCTCGCCCAGCTTTTCCAGCTTAAACTCAACACCCTCCAAATAGTTGCTGGTCTTTTCCGCATCCGCTTTGGTGATGTCCAGCGTAAACTTCGGGTCTTGCTGCGTGTTGGTGATGGTCACGGTCTGCTTTGCATTATTGGTATTTGCAGCATCGGGTTCCGGGTTCGTATAATCATAAGTGACGCCGTAAACCTTCTCGCCAATCGTGATGGTTTTTCCTTCCTCAACGGCGTGGAAGCCATCCTTGTCAACGGAACCTTCGACTACGCGGTACTCGTAGGGCGTCTGGTTCCCGCTGTCGTAATCCTTGGCAGGCAGGCCCAGGAAGCTGAACGTCATATCGCCATAACCGTCCGTGATTGTCTGGTACGGCTCATTATCCCGATACTCAACAGCTTTCCATTCGCTCTCGCCTTTATGGTGGCGTTGGAGCTGCACGTAGATGGTCGGGCGGCTGCCGGTCATGACCGCGTTGTCAGCATTCTTCCAAATCTTTGTGCCGGTAATATCCAGCGTTTCCTGCTTGGTGTTGGTGAAGGTCGCTACGGCCTGATTCTTGTCACCTGCATCGCCTGCAACGATAGAACCGCGCACGGTGTTATTGCTCAAGACCGTGGTGCCGCTGCCGCCACCGGTAACCGATACTTTCGTCAGCTTGGAACCATCCGTAGGCGTTACTTCCTCAATGGTGAAGCGTGTGCCAACGGGGATATTGTTAATGACATACGGCACGCCAACTGTCACCTCATACGGTTGTACAATGGCCTTGTCTTCCAGCGCATGGCCGCCAACGTTGGTGAAGCGGACCATAAACGTGTACGTTCTGTTAGCTAAGTTTTCGCCTTTTCCGTCCTGTTCTTTTTTGATGGTCAGGCTGCCGGTTTTGACCGTGTTGACAAACACGACCTTCAACTGGGTCTCGCCTTCTGCATCCGTAGCGTCGGGGTTCGCGTAAGAGCGGAAAACGATGGTCTTATCGTTTGCGTTGTTTTTGTCGCTCTTGCTGGGTTTGGTGCCGTCGTAGGCATTATAATTAGGGTCAATTTGCGCTGCGTCGCCTTCGGCATTTTTTAATTCGATACGGCCATCGTCGGGGGCAGTGCCAAGCTTATCTTTGAGACTTATAGGATCGCCATCAAGCTTTAGCTTGTTGCCGTCTCCCGCTGTTGTCGATGTAACCGCCCGCCCATCTTCATAGATGGTCCATTGCGTGTCAAACAGATTTTTGTCGACTTGCTCGTTGATGGACAGGTAGCTGCCGCGGCGGAACTGGTCCTTAAAGGTAATCGTCTCTTTGTTTTTCAGGACGAAACCGCCGTTTTTATCCACCACCATCGTGCCTTTCTCGGCATCCGAGGTGTACTGCGCATTCACGGCGGGCATCAGCTTGCCCTCTTGGGCTGAGCCGTAATCCGCAATGTCCTCCTGCTTGGTGGTAAAGCCGGTAACTGTCTGGGGCACCGCTTTGGACGAGAACACGATGTTGCGCAAATAAATGCTGCGCGGGTAGTTGCAGCCAAACCGCAGTTCCTTTACCTTGCTCTTGTCAAAGTCTTTCTCTGCCTTCACATCGTCCAGGCTCAGCTTGACGGTGATCCAATGGTTGTTGTGCATTTCGACCTGACCGTAAAGATCTTTGCCGCCTATGAACGTCTGGCCAAGGCAGCCTTTTTTATTGCCGTTGCTGTCCCGCAGCTGCAGGTACATGTTGCTCAGCGCGGCGTCGCCCTCGTTCGAGTCGACATAAACGTCAAAGCTGAGGTAGCTCATGCCGGAGATGTCGATGGTCTGGTCATCGCCCAGCGCCAGGATACCGTAGCGTTTGTCCTTGTTGGAACCCGGTGACGGGGTCAGGTCTTCGAACTGGGTATACCAATTCAACAGGGGTGTACCATCCGTGACCTTCAGATAATCGGGCGGGCTGTTCACTTTTGTGAATCTGTTTTCACCATCCGTGTCTGTTGCGTGGGTCGCTGTTGTAGTGAAGTCTTTTTGCTCAGAGGTACTCTTGCCCGGCTCCAACAGGTTGATGGTAGTTACTGCATCGCCCGCTGCATCAGTCGTGCCATAATGGGTAGCCTGGTTCCTGATGGTGAAGTTGAAGAGCCTTTTATCCGTGAAGCAATTTTTGAAAAGGTCGTTGACACCGTTAACGTTGACTTCCTTTTTCACCTGCAGCTCGTTATGGTCCGGGAAGTTGAAGGCGATTGCCATGTTGGACTCCCACATGCCGCGCTCCATGTAGAAGAACTTCAATGTGTGTTTGCCAGCGGAAATTTCTTTTTGGTTGCCTTCACAATCTTTGTTTCCTTTATAATTGAATTCTATCGGCTCACCAAGGTAGTTAATCTTTTTGACATTGTTAGTGCCACATGGTTCATACGATTGATTTTCATTTCCTGGTTTTACCTTACTGACATAAGGTGTGTAAACCAGTTTACCCGCTTTATTGGTTCCGAACTCCAACAAGCCGGAGGCCTCACCGTGGGCACCGCCGACGTCCAACGCCAGTTCGTTGTCAATATAGACCCAGACGTCATCATCGCCAGAGAAAAAGAACTGGATTGGAACCTCTTTGCCATTATTGCCAAGAACTTTTCCATCATCTGTCAGTGTAAAATCGAACTGCAGCTTTGCACCAAAACCATAGTTGTAGGTGTTGGCATGGGTTACTGTTGACTTTTCGTTGAACGGGAAAAATCCATACGTACCCGAAGAGCCGCTAGAACTGTTGAGATTCTGCGCATTGGCGCTGACCATCTTGTTTTCTACAACTGTCGTTGCTGGCTGCTGCAGGAAATACTGATCCGCCGTTCCAGCTTTTTGCTTCAGGAACAAGGACTTATCATTGGACTCGTAGTGCCAATAGCTGACACCGTTCTTAAAGACATCTTCTTTAGTAAACGGGAAGTCCACATTCTCATACACCTTGCCAAGTACCGCATTTTTGGAGTTATCCCCTTCCAAGAAAGCTTTGTTGAAATGCGGTTCTGCAAGGTCTGTATTATACAATGTTGGATTGCCATCTTTGTTTAGCGTATCAGATACCAACCCTTGGAAAGTGAAAACGTAGTTATTTTTATCATCTTTGTTATTAGGATTTGCCAGATTTTTGTTGCCGTTAATATCTATATAAGAGTTATTAACAGCCATAAAGGTATTATACTTGTTGTCCCATCCATAAAGGTTTAACGCAGAGGCAACCTCGCTAAAGTGTTTGTCTCCTTCCATTTCATTCGGCTGGAAATGACCTGTATAGATGGGATACAGAACGGTTTGCTTTATATCGCTTTGGTAGTAATCACTCAGCGCTTGGTCAAATTGGCGGAATGTGACCCAGTTTCGCTGGCTTGCACCGTTATCCCCATTATACTTATCACGGTTGTTGCCGTTTAGTTCCCAGTCAGTATAGTAATCGTACAGGGTGGTGTTTATGTATTTGGTGCCAGACTCAGGGGCAAAGGCTACGGACGGGACATCCACAACCGGATCGTCATTCTTATTCTTTCCCTTTTCTGCGTCACGAATTTCGCCTTTCTTATCCCAATAGCCGCTGCGTGGTCCTTTACCATATACAGAATCATCATAGGTATCTGCATAGAAGCACGGATTTTCCATTTGTTGTGGAATTGTTTGCCATGCGGTACTTTGGCCATTATTTGCGTTTATCGTGTCATTGGTAAGATCCTTCTGCGAAAATGCAATTTCTGTGTACGCGTCATTGAGCTCTACATAGTAGAGATTAGAATTAGTACTATCTTGGGTCATTGACCCACTTACAAAATTTACGCCTGCACCTTTTGCCCGGTAATAAACGTCCGTTTTGCCTGCCGCAGGGATCGAATAGTCTCCACCCGCGTCATTGGGACTATTCGTTTCCATTTTAGAGAATGTCGCATCAAAATAGACCCTATTTTCCCCCTGCAGAGTTGTCCAGCTGCCGCTATCGTTTGTTTGATAAACATAGCAGAAAGCTTTTGCACTATCATAAGTAAAGAACTTGTCCGTTTCTCCCCCATCCTGCTGGCCGTAGAAGCTGTACAAGGGTGTTTCCTTATTATCTACATTATTATTTACAACGAATTTGATATAAGAGCAATTCTCATTAGGGATTGTGAACGAAGCATGCTTACCTGCCTCGATGGCTTCCAAATCGATGGTTTTGACTGTTTGCAAACTGCCGTTTGTTTTTTCGTAAAATACTGCTTGTACTTTTGCAAGGTTAGTGTTGCTCTGGTTTTGGAAGAACATTGTCTTGCCGGCAAACGATTTATGGTTGTTACGGTCAAATGTTTGATAGTTTTTCACCCATTCCCCGGTGTTGCCGTCATAGAGGCTGTTGGCAAATTCGCTTTTCGCTGTCCAGCTCTTTTCAAAAGCCTTTATCCAAGAATCGGTTCCTTCTTTGTGGAATTCCAGCTTATAATAATGATCATACGGACAATCTTTATTATTTGTCAAATCGACCTTGTATACATTTCTATTTGGATAATTTAAGGTTTCAATTTTCTCCATCGGGAGGTACACGAAATCATTACTGTTCTGGACCTTTTGCGCGTTAAAATACACCTGATAGTCGCCGCTGCCCCAGAAGTCAGGTGCTGCAAAATAGATGGTAAACGTTTCTTCGCCGGACTCCGTCGCAAGAGAAATGTCCCCGGCTTCCCCATCATCCTGCAGTTGGTTATAATCCGAAGATTCAGAATTGTCAGAAAAATCTTTCGAGGTCGTGTCGTTCGTATTATTCTTATTCTCGTCCGCAGCCGTGGTGTCGATGTTATCGGCGGGCAGGGTTTGCGGGGTGTCGTTGACGGCGTCGTCTGCCGTGGTGTTGGAATCGCCGGTGGTGTTTGGCAAGGCGTTATCGTTCGTATCGTTGGAATCGGTGCCTGTGCCCTTGTCCTCTTTTGTTCCGGACTTATCGTCTGTCTCAACGTCACTGTCTGTCTCACCGTTGTTGTCCGTCTCAACGTTGTTGTCCGTCTCAACGGTCTCCTGCATCTGCGTGGCGCTATCAAGGGCCTCGGCATAAACGGGCAGGGCCATGGCGGCGAGCAGGGCCAGGGCGGCCAGGAGGGCCGCCAGGCGGCGGCTCAGGGTACGGTAGGTGGTGCTGTGCTTATACATCTGCTCCCTTCCTTTCTGTTCCTTTCGGTGGCTCTATGTCTGTAATGTTGGTTGGATCTTGCGTGCCGCGGCGGCCGGATACATCGCCTGCTGACAATACGCATTATTTCACAGGTCTACCTGTGAAATAATATCCCCTGGGGATATCGTGCGCAACTGTTGCGTTTTTGAGCAATTTTTTTGGGGCTTCCTGCGCCGCTCACTTTTTATTCGTTACGCTTATAAGGATTTCTAATGATGTTATAACACTTTTTGCTTCAAATTTCAATATCTATGGGTGATTTATGGGCGTTGCACCTTATTTTTCGTCATTGTGTAAAAGTCTACAATGTGGAATTTGGTAAATTTGCTCAACACATTTTTGCGTCATTCTTTGCGTATTTTTTCTTTTTCACGGCTTTCTTCCACATTTTTTGTCGTTTTTTGGCGTTTTGTGCAATCAATTTGCGCAAACAAATTGCGCAAGTCCGGCCTGTTACATAGCCAAACATAGCGCAAAACTTGGGCAAAAAAATAGAGGAGTGCCTAATACACTCCTCTCAGCCGGGTCTATACACTTTTATTCTTCTGCCTTGCAACGTGCCAGCAGCACGGCACCGGCAGCGGCGTCGCCCTGCGGCTCGGCCAGGGTGAGCTGCG
>OLOR01003078.1_pt1 | contig 12179 bp, 7 predicted proteins | sample 1672521 | NCBI WGS metagenome assembly OLOR01 (sample SAMEA3136695, study PRJEB25190) | human gut metagenome | biome: human gut; feature: human-associated habitat; material: faeces | place: Austria | collected 2013
GGTGCAGTTCGAGGTGGAGGTGAGCTCGCGGTAACGGCCCTGGGTCGGCACCCAAGCCTCGCAGTCGAACTTACGTGCCGCGGAGGAGCCCAGATCGCCGGCGGCGGTATCGATGATGCGGTAGGGCACCTCGACCTTGGCGAGCATCTCCTGTTCCATGGCCAGCAGGTGCTCGTGCTCCTTGTAGGAGTCCTCCTGCTTGGCGTAAACGAACATCTCCACCTTGTCGAACTGGTGGACGCGGATGATGCCGGAAGTATCCTTGCCTGCGGCACCGGCCTCGCGGCGGTAGCAGGAGGACCAACCGCAGTAGCGCAGCGGGCCGTTGCCGAGGTCGAGGATCTCGTTCTCGTGCATGCCGGCGAGCGCCACTTCGGAAGTGCCGACCAGGTACTGGTCATCGGGCTCGCGCAGACGGTAGATCTCGTCGGCGTGGGAGTTCAGGAAGCCGGTGCCGCGCATGACCTCGGGGCGCACGAGCGTCGGGGTGATGGCCAGCGTGAAGCCGTGCTCTTCGGCCTGGTCCACGGCCATGGTGAGCATGGCAATCTGCATGCGGGCCACCTGGCCACGCAGGAAATAGAAGCGGGAGCCGCCGACCTTGACGCCGCGGCGCATATCGATGCCGGCCACGCCGGTGCCGAGGGTCAGGTGGTCCTTGGGCTCGAAGCCTTCGGCCGCGAAGTCGCGAATCTGGCCAACCTTCTTGACGACCACGTAGTCATCCTCGCCGCCTTCGGGAGCTTCGGGCTCCACGATGTTGGAGAGCTTCCACATGGCGGTGGTGTATTCCTCGGCTGCGGAATCGGCCTTGGACTTGTATTCGGAGACCTTCTGGGACAGTTCCTTGGTCTCGGCGATGAGCTTGGCCTTCTCGTCCGCCGGGGCGGAGGCGACCTTCTTGCCGATTTCCTTCTGCTGGGCGCGAGCCTCTTCGAAGGCCTTCAGCGCCTCACGACGTGCGGTGTCGGAGGAGAGCACTTCGTCGACGAGCTCCACGGACTCGCCGCGCTTGCGCTGGGATTCCTTGACGATATCGGTGTGTTCACGGATGAATTGAATATCAAGCATGGGCACCAGACTAGCCGCGTAAGCAGACACCGACAATGGCCGAATGCGCGGGAGTCACGCGGAAATCACAGGGAAGCCCGGGAAAGTCCGCGGACGGGTCCACCCGGCCAATTTCGTCAGATGAGACGCGATTGAACCATAATCGCGCCCCACGGGGCTGTTGCGTGCAGGAAATGTTCACGTACGGCGCACCATGGCCGCAAACGACCTCCCCACCGATAACAATAGGAGCCATGCCTCAGCCTGCCCTCACCGTGTTTCTGATCATCGCCGCAATCGCCATTGTGGTGGCGCTCATCGCCGTCATCGTCATCGCCCTGCGCGCGCAGCGCCGCCGCAAGCTGGCTCAGACGCTGGAGAAGCGCCGGGACGACGAGGTGCAGTACGCCTTCATCGTGAATCCGTCCAAACCGCAGGCCGAAGCCCGCAGGCTGCATATCCAGAGGTTCTGCGAGGCCAAGGGGCTCAATCGCATCCGCTTCTACGACACCCAGCTTGACAAGGACGGCAGGGTCTGCGCGCTTGAGGCGCTGGAGGACGGCGCCGACGTGGTGATCGCGGTCGGCGGCGACGGCACGGTGCGCACGGTGGCGAACGCCGTCTCCGGCACCGGCCATGCGCTGGGCATCATCCCCATCGGCACCGGCAACCTGTTTGCCCGCAATATGGGCGTTCCCGTGGACGATATCGACGCCGCGCTGACCGTGGCCACCTCCCACGGCTCCCGCCTGGTGGACATGGGCCGTCTCACCCTGCTCGACCACCCGGAGGACGACCACGGCCACACCTTCCTCATCATCGCCGGCATCGGCTTCGATGCGGCCATGATCGACGACACCAACCCCGAGCTCAAGGCGAACATCAGCTGGCTCGCCTACTTCGTGGGCGGCGTGAAGAACCTGTTCGCGCCGAAGTTCCGCGGCACGCTGACAGTCACCAGCGCCGACGGCTCGACCCACACCATCAAGAATCTCGATTTCCGCACGGTGATGGCCGGCAACTGCGGCCAGATTCCCATGTTCTCGCTGATGCCGGCGGCATCCTATGACGATGGTCTGCTGGACTTCGAAATCATCGACACCACCGGCGGCATCCTCGGCTGGGCCAACCTGTTCGGCGACGTGGTGCACCAGACGATCATCGGCAAGCCCGAACAGAACCCGCTGTCCACGAACTCGACCATCGAACAGGTCCAGGGTGTCAGTGCCGAAATCACATTGGAAAAGCCGGCCAAAGCGCAGGTGGACGGCGACATGCTACCGGAGACCAAACATATTCGTTTCTCAGTGGATCATCGCGCGCTGATCGTGCGCGTGCCCGACGCCTCCGCGCTGGAAAAGACCGCGCAGGCCGCTGCTTCAAATGCCACCTCGAATTTCGCCGAAATGACCGGTACACTCGAGCCGATTCGCTGATTCGCCAATCCGCTAATCCGTTACTACGATGCGTGGCCGGTGACTCGGGCGACATGCATCGCCAAATAAGCGATTTCGTCGTCGCTGATATCCGTGTCGAGGCGCAGTTCGAGCAGGGAGGCGATGGTTCGCGCGCATCGTAGCGCGGCGGGATAGGACTCACGAATCACCTTCATCACCGGTGCCGGCTCATCCGTCAGTTGCTGGTGCTGGTGGATGCGTACGAACAGGTAACGCAGATGGGTGATGAACCTGCCCACATTCACGGAACTGCGGTCCAACGTGATGCCGTAGCTGTGGTCGATAATGTCAAGCAGTTGCTGGATCACGCCCGTCATCGTATACGTATAGGACAGGTCGCCGGTGGCGAAGCCGGCGTTGACCAGATGCATGGCAAGCGCGGTGGCCTCGCCGTCCGGCAGCGTGACGTCGAGCCGCGCATTGAGCGATGCGAGCATCGCACGCCCCTGCGCGTATTCCTGCGGGTACAGGTTGCTCACCTCGCCGAGCAGCGGGTAGGTAATGTCGATGCCGCGCCGCACCCGCTCCACCGCATTCGCCACGTGATCCGACAAGGCCATGACCAGCGTGGTGCTGCCGGTCTCACGCTCCCCCAGTCCGGCTTCCTGCATGGATTCGACGACCACGCGGATGATTTCGGGCGGAATGTCCGCCAGCATCTGCGCCAGATGGTCCGGGTCACGCCCGTCCGACGGCACGAAGGTGCGCACGACTTTCGACTCGTCGACCGTCTGCCCCGGCTTGGCCTGGAACCCCAGTCCACGGCCGGTGAGAATCACCTCACCGCCGTCGCCGCCTTTGGCGAGCACGACGTTGTTGTTGAACACTCGCAGTATTTCCATGGCATCCTTTCGCAACGTCATTGTTCCACATCGATGATCGGGCTGCCGGCTGATACGGTTTTGCAGTCACCGCCGTTGTTGTCGCCGCTACCGTCGCCGATCAACGGCGTGACCACGGTCAGTTCAGCGGCGTTGACCACCGTCACCACCACCACAACGCTGTGCCCGGCCGCCGCGACTTTGCCGAAATCCACGGTGGCCAGTGGCTCTCCCGCCGCGATCCGCTCGCCTTTAGCCACGACCACAGCGAATCCCTCGCCATCCATATCGACGGTGTCAATGCCGATATGAACCAGCACCTCGATGCCGCCATCGGTTTTAATGCCGAAGGCATGGCCGGTTCGGGCCACGGTTTTCAGCATGCCACTGACCGGTGCGAGCACGGCTGTCTCACCGGTCGTCTCCGGCACGACGCCTACGCCCTCCCCCAGCGCGCGGGAGGCGAACACCGGATCGCCAGTCGCTTCCAGATTCACCAGCCGGCCGGCGACCGGCGACAAGATGGCGTTGGAGTCAAGAGCCCGATCAGGGGCAGCCCGCGATGGAGAATCTTCCGCAGACTCCACATCCGACACGGTCGTGTCAATCCCCCTCGCCATATCCTGCGGGCGTGCGTTCTCGTCTGCCGAGACCATCTGCGTCTTGATGGCGCGCGACGGCGTGCGGTACCCGAACAACACCGTCAACACCATCGCCATTACAAACGCAACGGCGATGGACAGCGCGTACACCCACATCCGATCGAACACCGGAATCGTCAGCAACGAGGAGAAGGCGAATGCCGTAGTCGTAACGCCCCGGACCATCTGGCCGGATGGCAGCACGGACGGGAACAGCCAGCCGAACACCGCGCTGGTCACCCCGCCGGCCGCGCAGCCGGCGAGCAGCCAGCGGTAGACGCGGCGGTGATGCAGATGGATGCCGTACAGGCTCAGTTCCGAAACGCCACCCAGCAATCCCGCGAGCAACGCCCCCACCGCGGTCTGCCGCATGGCCGAATCCTTGCCGCGTACGGCCAGCACGAGTACGCCGGCGGTGGCACCGAAGCAGGCAAAGTTCCATACACCCATCGGACCTTGGACGAAGTCGTAGCCGAGCGTCTGAATGTTCATCAGTATCAGGGCGTTCAACGGCCAGTGCAGACCGAGCGGCACGAGAAACGGGTAGAGCATCGGGATGATGAGCGCGAACAGGAATGGCACGTGCGCGTTAAGCCATGCTGTGGCCGCTCCCAGCCCGCTGCCGAGCCATATTCCCAGAGGCCCGATAACCAGTATGGTGAGCGCAAAAACGACGACCAGTGAGAGGAATGGCACGAACACCAGCTGTACGCTGTCGGGAATGACGCGCTTCAGCCCGCGGTAGACCACGGCGAGCACGGCAGCCATGAGCAACGGCACGAAGACGTTGCCGCCGTAGTCGTTGAGTTGAATCGGTATGCCGAACGCCGACACGGTGCAGGTTTCGGTGCCGAATACGGCGTTGGCCGAGCATTGAATCGCCCCGGAGAGGGCGCTGGATACGGACGTCCCGGACATTCCGGACATCACGCCAGTAAACTGCGGGGTCATCAGCGCGGCCATAATCGCGCCGCCGAGCCAGGGGTCGACGTCCAGTTTCTTGGCCGCATTGTAGGCGATCATAATCGGCAGAACGGTGAACACACCCTCCCAAATCGCCCTGAGTAGTATCCAGCCGGCGGAGGTCTCGCCGTCAGGCACGATGCCGAGTGCAACGATCACGTTGACGATGGCGATGACCAGCGAGGCACCGAGCAGTACACCCAGAATCGGGCGGAACGAGTCAGACAGGTAGTCGAAAAACGCGGCAGCCCAAGCGCGGGCGGCACTGCCCCACTCGCGGACGGTACGAGGCGTGAAGTGACGGGATGTATTGGATGGGCCGTGACTCTGCTCGGTGTCGGTATCGCGCAATGGTGCGACGTCGTCGGAAAGGTTCGGCGCGGACTGCGTAGGCTGCGTAGGCTGAGTGGATTGCGTTGACTGAGTGGATTGCGTTGACTGAGTGGATTGCGCGGACTGCGTTGGCCGCGACGCCGCCGATGGTAATTGCGTTGCCGGAGTCAATCGCGCTGCCTGCATCCGAACGATCTGCTCGTACACCGAGGCGACCGCTCCGCCGATGATGACCTGATAACGATTGCCGGTTCGCGGGAATGCGCCGAGGACTCCGGGGATGGATTCGAGACCGTGCTGGCTGACCTGGCCGGCGTCGTCCAGTTCGAAGTGCAGTCGCGTGGCGCAATGGGTCAGGTTGGTGATGTTCGCGGAGCCGCCGACGGCATCAACGATGCACGCCGCAATCACTGCAGGCGTTGCGTTCGATGCGTTCGCCACGGTTCCTCCTTGCTGCCGTATGCCACTGTGTTCCATTATCGGCGCTGGGTGCCCCAAAAGCACGGCAATGCCGGCAAAGCATCGCGAAACGGCAACTATGCGCTACGGTGCTCCGCGATAGCGTTCCGCTATGGTGTTCCGCCGCACCCGTTCTCCGTATTTGCCGCAGCGCCCATTCCGACTTCATTCCACCATGCAGAATCCTGCAATCGTTGTCAAAAATCATCGTTTTTTGCCGCCTATTCGGAGTGTCGCGACCGAGAAAGTCGTATCCTATCTTTCACACACGTTGCGTAGCAGGGTTGTTACTCAAAATGAGGCAAGACCTGGAGTGACGTGGAATTTGCGTATCGTAATATGCGAATTCCACGTTGTTCCAGGTCTTTTTTGTTTTCGGGCGACTTCAGGCAATCGAAGCCTGACCTTGCATGCGGCAGAGGGGCCACGCGGCAGGCGCGGCCCGTCAACGGCGAAAGGACAAGGCAATGACGACGACGGCATCACCCGTATCGAAGCAGACGGCATCCGCGGCACAGGAGACCGGCGCAACCGGTGCAGCGGCCACCGCAATCGAAACCATCGAAACCGGCGTGGCCGGGGTGGCGGACGCGGCCACAAACGCGGCAGCAAACGCAATCGAGGACCTCGAAGCCGCCGAATCACGCGGCTTCTCCACGCGCTTCCCGCTCAACAGCGCATTCATCTTCACCTTCGGCGCGCTCGGCGGCATGCTGTTCGGTTTCGACACCGGCATTATCTCCGGCGCCTCCCCGCTTATCGAATCGGACTTCGGCCTGAGCGTCTCCCAGACCGGCTTCATCACCTCCTCGGTGCTGATCGGCTCGTGCGCAGGCGCGTTGTCGATCGGCGCGCTGTCTGACCGGTTCGGCCGCAAGAAGCTGCTCATCGTCTCCGCGCTGCTGTTCCTGCTCGGCTCAGGCCTGTGCGCCTCCTCCACCGGATTCGCGATGATGGTGTGCGCCCGCATCATCCTGGGCCTCGCGGTCGGCGCGGCTTCTGCCCTGACCCCGGCGTACTTGGCCGAACTGGCGCCGAAGGAGCGTCGCGGCTCACTGTCCACGCTGTTCCAGCTCATGGTCACCTTCGGCATTCTGCTGGCCTACGCCTCCAACCTCGGATTCCTGAACCACAACCTCTTCGGCATCCGCGACTGGCGCTGGATGCTCGGTTCGGCGCTGGTGCCGGCCGCCTTGTTGCTGCTCGGCGGCCTGTTGCTGCCCGAATCCCCGCGTTATCTGGTGAACAAGGGCGACACCCGCAACGCCTTCAAAGTGCTTACGCTGATTCGCAAGGACGTGGATCAGACCCAGGTGCAGATTGAGCTGGACGAAATCAAGGCCGTGGCCGCACAGGACACCAAGGGTGGTGTGCGCGAACTGTTCCGTATCGCTCGTCCGGCGCTGGTGGCCGCCATCGGTATCATGCTGTTCCAGCAGCTCGTGGGCATCAACTCGGTGATCTACTTCCTGCCGCAGGTGTTCATCAAGGGCTTCGGCTTCCCTGAAGGCGACGCGATCTGGGTGTCGGTGGGCATCGGCGTGGTGAACTTCGTGAGCACCATCGTGGCCACGCTTATCATGGATCGTTTCCCGCGCAAGGGCATGCTGATCTTCGGTTCCATCGTGATGACCGTTTCGCTCGCGGTGCTCGCCGTGATGAACTTCGTGGGCGACGTGGCCGTGCTGGCAGTGCCGACGATGATTCTCATCGCTTTCTATATCCTCGGCTTTGCGGTCTCGTGGGGCCCGATCGCCTGGGTGCTTATCGGCGAGATCTTCCCGCTGAGCGTGCGCGGCATCGGCTCATCCTTCGGCTCGGCGGCGAACTGGCTGGGCAACTTCATCGTCTCCCAGTTCTTCCTCGTGCTGCTCGATGCGTTCGGCAACAATGTGGGCGGCCCGTTCGCGATTTTCGGCGTGTTCTCGGCCCTGTCCATCCCGTTCGTGCTGCGCTTGGTGCCCGAGACCAAGGGCAAGTCGCTGGAGGAAATCGAGAAGGAAATGACCAAGCGCTAGACAACCGGCACACGATTCGCACAAAAGTTGACAACTCTTAACATAAGAGTACCCAAAGTGGCGAAAAACGTGGCAGAATAGGGAACATGGTAGCAAACAATGCGGGTCAGCCCGCCACCCCAGCAGATCTGATTAATGTCGATGAGGTTATCGGCAAGTACTATGACCTCGTCCCCGATCCCGAAGTCCCCGAGCAGCGTGTCATCTTCGGCACCTCCGGTCACCGCGGATCGTCCCTGAAGACCTCGTTCAACGAGGCCCACATCATCGCCATCTCCCAGGCCATCGCCGAATACCGCAAGAAGGCCGGCGTCACCGGCCCGCTGTACCTCGGCTCCGACACCCACGCGCTGTCCGGCCCGGCCAAGAAGACCGCCATCGAGGTGCTCGTCGCCAACGGCGTGCACGTACGCGTCGATTCCCGTGACGACTTCGTGCCCACCCCGGTGGTCTCCCAGGCCATCCTGACCCACAACCGTGCGGCCGACGGCACCCAGCGCTTCGAGGGCGAGGGCCTCGCCGACGGCATCGTCGTCACGCCGTCCCACAACCCGCCCACCGACGGTGGCTTCAAGTACGACCCCGTCACCGGCGGCCCGGCTCCGGCCGAGACCACCAATGCCATCGCCGCTCGCGCCAACGAGCTGCTCGGCGACTTCAAGTCCATCAAGCGTGTGCCCTACGAGGAGGCCATCAAGTCCGAGTACGTCGAGGGCTTCGACTTCCGCGAGCACTACGTGGACGACCTGGAGAACGTCATCGACTTCGACGTGATCCGCAACTCCGGCGTGCGTCTGGGCATCGATCCGCTCGGCGGCGCTTCCGTGAACTACTGGCCGCTCATCAACGAGAAGTACGGCCTGAACATCGGCGTGGTGCGTCCTGAGGTCGACCCGACCTGGCGCTTCATGACCATCGACCACGACGGCAAGATCCGCATGGACCCGTCTTCCCCGTACGCCATGAAGGGCCTGGTCGACGAGCTCAACGCCGGCGCTTGGGACAAGTACGATCTGGTCGGCGGCACCGACCCGGACGCCGACCGTCACGGCATCGTCTGCCCGAACTGGGGCGTGATGAACCCGAACCACTACATCGCCGTGTGTGTGGAATACCTGTTCGGCGGCAACCGTCCGGGCTGGCCCGAGGGTGCGGCCGTGGGCAAGACGCTGGTCTCCTCCTCCCTGATCGACCGCGTGGCCGCGGCGATCGACGCGAAGGTCATCGAAGTGCCGGTGGGCTTCAAGTGGTTCGTGGATCCGCTGTTCAGCGGCGAAGTCGCCTTCGGCGGCGAGGAGAGCTCCGGCATGAGCTTCCTGCGCAAGGACGGCCGCGTGTGGACCACCGATAAGGATGGTCTGATCCCCGACCTGCTGGCCGCCGAGATCACCGCCAAGACCGGCAAGAACCCGGCCCAGCTTCACCAGGAGCAGGTCGAGCGCTTCGGCGAGTCTTGGTACAAGCGCGTCGACACCCCGACCACGCTGGAGCAGAAGGCCAAGTTCGCCAAGCTGACCGGTGATGATGTGGCCGCCACGCAGCTGGCTGGCGAAGACATCACCGCCAAGCTGACCGAGGCACCGGGCAACCACGCCAAGATCGGCGGTCTGAAGGTCACCACCAAGGACAACTGGTTCGCCGCCCGTCCCTCCGGTACCGAGAACATCTACAAGGTGTACGCCGAGTCCTTCGTCTCCCCCGAGGCTCTGGACAAGGTGCTCGACGAGGCCACCGTCGTGGTCGACAAGGCCCTGAGCGAGTGAAATCGCTGCGTTAGTCGCGTTCACAGCAACCAATAAGGCTCTGCATTGGATTCATACAATCCACTGCAGAGCCTTATTTTTTAGTGCATATGCAGTTCGCGACCACTGAAACACGCAGGTCAACGGTTCTCCTCATGCACCGTGACTGCATTTTCTCAACATCACTGCAGGGCAGGACGGCCAGATGACCGCGAAACGTTCGCCTGCCTACCATCATCATTGTGGGGTCACAGCGGCCAGATGACCGCCGAAGCGTTCGGTCGGCTTGCATCATGGTCGAGTTTTAACATCGTTGTGGGACGCCACGACGAATTTGCCCATTCCAGAGTTGCCATCCCACAAAAGCGTGGGACAACAGCTAAGTCAATCGTTTTACATTTTCCCCATCCCACACACTCAAACTGGAAACCCCGGAAAGACGCCATTCCTGCCACACCCGTCACAGCCATTACCCGAGGGGCCGTGGGACGCCACGCAAAAATCGGCAAAACACGCGTAGCGTCCCACACCCATTGGCGCAAATCCACGCTCAATGCACCGACAACACCCCCAATCGACCACTATGACACATTTCCCTCCACAATCGAACACTAGTCATTCACGAAATCCATCACTACGAGGCATCGCAATCGAACGGCATGCAATATCAAGCACACACCACAACAACAGGTCGTACAAATATTGCCTTTACATCAGTCCGTTTCGAACATCATGGTCACAGCAGGCTCTGCGCCAACTCTTCAAGAGACATGGCAACTACATGAAACTCGAATACGGCACCGCGCGAAGCAAGCGCCCTCGCCACGTTGAAAGCGAATTCAGCACGAGTATCCTCGTTAGCGATACTTGCCGCCGTGGCGATGAAGACCAGCCATCTCCGCCCGACCAGCATGCCCCTTTTCTCTTGGTCACGGCGCCATTGAGTCTTACTCGTACGATGATGATCGCCATCATATTCAACAGCGACCTTGAACTCTGGCCACGCTAAGTCCAACGTTATGGGAGCTCCAGATGCAAAAGCCGCGTCCGGCACCACATAGTTCGCAACCGGCTGTGGAATCCCATGCGCCACCAGAGAGAGTCGTTCTTCTGATTCTTTGGGCGAATCAGCACCAGGTGATATCAGAGGCAATGCTCGAACGCAGGACGGGCGCCCTCTGAATCGGGTAAATTGCTCCACGAACTTCACCAGATCCTGATAGATTGCAGCAGCATCACGATCCTTAGCCAATACTGGCTGTTTGCTCGTAGCAGTAATGACGGCATCCCCGAGCACAATCAGAGACTCAAAAGAAACATACGGGGCAAGTTGAGCCCATACGTGAAACAGGTCCAGCGCAAACACGTGTTGGTTCATTTCCACATTGGCGGCTTTAGCCGCATGTTTCCAAATATGCGTTTGCAGTGGTGCATGGCGTGTACGAAACCGCTTGCTCTTAACGCTGGATACAGTGTGCAGCTTGGCCGAGTCGAGGTCGCAATCGGCGGGAATCGGTACGGATTGCAGAGCGAGGGAAGTGGTCATGCCGAAAAGCAGCTTCTTGCCCGCCCGTTTCGCTTCCTCAGTGCAGCGTGCGACCATGTCGCGTTTGCGCTGGGCGAGGCTTTCGCTCATGGTCGGTGTCGCTGCAGAATCATGTGCACCACTGTTCGGCGATGACGAGTCGCGAGAAGTCGGGTATTTCGAGTCAGTAGAAAATGACCCCGCAAATTCGGGCGGAACAAAAACCGCCTCCGATTCTTCCGGAGGCTGATCGTATATAGAGCCTGGCAGAGCTCCATAGTTGGTGATGCCGTCGGTCATCCTGTTCATGACACCACCATATGGGTAGTGGGTGCGGAAACGGAAGCCGATCCGAGGTATGTGGTCCTAGCTTCACTTACGCACATTCATTGTGGATAACCATGTGGACACCTCACTTATACACATAGTCACCCACCTCTTCAACCCCGATTTGACACACTAACTGTATCTGATATGATTACAGTATCATAACTGTACACATCATAGTTACAGTATCGACTCGGTAAGGAGGTCGTTTCATGAACGGCGACCATTCACTGGCAGTGCACGCATTGGTCTACCTTGACCATCGCGCCACACACCTGCCCAGTCAGATCCTGGCCGAGAACATATGTACCAATGCGGCGCGCGTGCGCAAAGTAATGCGACCGCTCGCCTCAGCCGGACTCATCGCCACTAAAGAGGGTGCTGAAGGCGGGTACGCTCTGGCCCGGCCCGCCGCCGAAATCACTTTGCGCGCGGTAGCGGAAGCCACCGGCACCACTTTTGTGAAAGTGAACTGGACACCGGGCGACGTACACGAGGACTGTCTGGTGTCATCTTCAATGGGCGCAGTGATGAACGACATCTATGCCGGGCTCAACCGCACTTGCCTCGAACAACTCGAACACACCACCATCCACGACATCACCGAACAGATATTCAGCGAGCGCAAAGGCTAATAATCCCGCGCGTTTCCCCTAGCCAGCATCAGTCGATAACGCTTCGGCAGTCAAAGAAGAAAACAGACGCCGCACGGCACACAACACATCAGCACAACGCACTCTTATCACTCGAATACGTAAGGAAGTAACCATGTCCATCAGCACACCCAGCACCTCCCCCACTATCACCACCGACGCCCTGATCATTGGATTCGGCAAGGGCGGC
>OLOR01003080.1_pt1 | contig 12173 bp, 11 predicted proteins | sample 1672521 | NCBI WGS metagenome assembly OLOR01 (sample SAMEA3136695, study PRJEB25190) | human gut metagenome | biome: human gut; feature: human-associated habitat; material: faeces | place: Austria | collected 2013
GTTGACAGCTTGTTTACTTTATCATAAGTTCAATGCTTTGTCAAGAACTTTTTTTAATTTTTTCAACTTTTTCTTCAGCGTTCAACTGAAATGTCAAAAAAAATCCGCCTCATTCAGAAGCGGATTAATCATATCATTGTTTTATCTCTACGTCAAGTACTTTTTTACATTTTTTTACATTTTTCAGTTTCTTTTTCAGGCTGTATAGAATACATTCATAAATATCTCTATCAGCACATCTTTATTATACAGATAATTCAGGACATAATCTTTCCTGATCAGCGCCAGCCCCTGCTCACCTATTTGTGTGTTACATAACACTGTCAGGACCAGAAACAGGATCCATAATACCAGGATATATTTGGCTGCTCCAAAAAATGCACCTGCCAGCCTGTTTACCCCATTGATAATCGGGAGTCTTGAGATCAGGTTCAACATCCAGGTAATGCATCGGATCAGCAGAGTTGCCAGAACAAAGGAAATCATAAAAGAAATTCCGTTCACTACCATCCTTGCCAGATACTGTGCAATATAGTCCGAAAATGTAGTTACTGCCAGATACTGATAAACCTCTGCTGTATTATTGTTGAGCAGACCATTTGTCAGAAGCTGTGGCAGTTCCATGTTATTGATCACGGTATTCTGATTTTCTCCGGACACAAAAGAGGACTCATTCCCCTTTTCTTCTACAAAACGCCTGCAGTTTTCCTGTACGTTCTCATATATGGAGGTATTTTCACATATAAATTCGTTCACATATGGATTGATAAACCATACTACTCCCATAGAAAAGAACACCAGAAGCAGAGATACCACCTCGCGGATCAGCCCTCTTCTGTAACTTCGCCAGCAGGAAAAAGCAAGACCGGCTGCTGCCACAATTCCAAGCCATGTCAAGGTCATTATTTTCCTCCTAACTGAGTTTAATCACATCTACACCGCTGTCCAGTACAAGCATGTATCTGTTCCAGCCGATCTTAAAGAAATCTTTGATCGTTCCATCTACAGATCCCATATATTTCTGTACTCCCCTGCTGTTCATCACACACATCTGGGAACTGTTATACATGAGAATATTTCCACCGCTGAGTCTGATCGTTGTATAAGGAATATTGAAATCCTGTTTGAACTTCAGTTTCCCCTCTGTGGTGTAAACTTCCATCATATACTGCTTATCTTTGCTGTCATTCTTGAACACCATACCGATCATGTCATCATCATAGAAAGTGCTGACAATCTCTTTATCAGTTTCTACTGTTTTTACTTCCTTCGGGATCTGGCTTCCCTGATAAATAGTAAAGCCATTGTCCTTCAGTGCTACAGAGCGGTTATTGCTCAGATACTGGATCTGCGGTATTACCACGCCCTCGTATTTATAACCACTGACAATTCTGTCATCCTCATTCTGGCCCACATCCCCGAAATTATAAAATGCCACATAACTTGTGGTATCACTGCCTTCTACAAACTGATACGTAACCATCATGATCACACCATCATCCGAAAGCGCCACATCCATAGGATATCCCGGATCATCCACTTTCGTCTGGTTCTCGGCGATCAGGCTTCCATCAGTACTGTAAAAATCAATCCAGGTATCATCTCCGCCGTCCAGAATGGCAGCCACCACTCCGCTTTTGGACACTTTTGCCTTCACAATACTGTATGAAGTTGTAATACTTCCTGTTTTCCCGGATTTGTCGTAGATTTCCAGTGCAGTACCATCTTTATCTGCGATCACTGCGTGGGTTCCGTTTACATCAGCCACAGGATTCTGCATCTGATAATTCTCGCTCCAGATAGTGCTCATACTGTCAGAAACCAGCGAAACCCCATCCGGACTGTAACGTAGAATATCACCGTCCATCTCCAGATAACTGGTAGAAACTACATCCTCCTGTTCACTGGACTGTACCACCTTATAATTGTGATAGCTTCTTTTTTCCACATAGAAAGTGATTCCTGTAACAGCCGCCACAATAACAGCTACTGTAAATACAGTTTTTTTCAGTACCTTTCTTTTATGCCTGGATAATCTGGCCGCATAATCATCCTGATGATTGCCTGCCGGTTTCCCCTGAAGCCTGGCAAGTCTGGCTCTTTCTGCTGCCAGCTTTTTCTTTTTATGCTGCTTCATCATTTTTTTTAATGTATTTGCCATTTTTCATCCTTACCTTGATCCACTGTCCGGAAATCCCGGACGTCAGTCATTATTTTCTGGTAACTGATCAGTACCTCACAGTTACATTTTCTGTACATTATAGCACATTTTTCTAAGGTAGTACAATTACTTGTCCCGGATAAATGATCTCATCCACAGTTATGCCGTTCATCTCGCAGATTTCCCTGATTTCTTCTGAACTGCCGTATCTGTCCATACAGATCTGAAAAAGGGTATCCCCCGGCTGTATTACATAGGATTCCTGCACTGCATCTGAAGCAGCTGCCTCATTCTCTTTCTGCGCAGCATCTCTTACCCTTTTCTGAGCTTTTCTTTCATCTGCCTCTTCTTTATAAATCTGTTCAGATTTGTCTGTCTGTTTCTTTGTATCAGGCGCCTGTTCGGTCTTATCCGAAGCAGCCGCTGTCTGTTTTGTATCCTGCGTTTTCTTTTTCTTCCCGGCACTGACTGTCTGTACGGCTTTCTTTTTCTGTACTGCTGCAGTTTTGGCAGGTACAGGCGTCTCTGTAGGCACAGCCGTGATCTCTTCTACGATCACAGATGCTGTCTGCGCTTCTGTATTCTGTATTTCATCCAGCCCCTGGTAATTCCGGTAAAAATTCACCCCCACAGTCAGCACAGCAATAGCCAGACATGCAGTCAGTCCATAAGAAAAAACAGAAGGAGCTGTATTCTCCTTCTTCTCTTCCTTCTTATCCGTGATGATCTTTCTGAAATCCTTTACTGCCTTGTCTTCGTACTGTTCCGTGATCTCCGGCTGAAGTTCCTTATTTTTTTCAAGCATGTAATTCTGCATGCATGGATTTTTTTCGTAATAGAGATAATACCCTTCCAGTCTTACCATGACATTATTTTCATAGCGGAAAAAGGCATCTTCATGCTCCTGCGGCTCCATCAGCATCAGTACCTTTTCGCCTCCAAAATGCTTCAGATGTACTCTGGTCAGAAGTTCCGTCACCTCCAGAGCAAGCTGAGGTCCGGAGAAAAACCAGCCCACGATCTCCTGATCTTCGAAGTACTGCTTCTGCGCCTGATGAATCTTTTCCCATACTTCAACGGAAAAGTCTATGTGATCCTGAGCCGCTTCCATATCCTCCGCGATAATGGCACCTTTAATAAAAAGATACAGGGTTCCTCCCCTGTACTTCGTTTCCCCTGTAAGCACCGCTGTTTTCGCTGCCTGTTCTTCCGGCTTTTTTTCTGACCTGGCAAGTCTTACCAGGAAGGTGTACACATAATCCTCCATATAGATCCTGCAGTCATCCCCGATCAGTCCGATCTGCCGTATATTTCTGGGCAGTCCAAATGTCCCCTCACTGTCCTGTGTTTCCTGGCTCTCCTCCTTATAAATGACTTCTATCATGTCCAATCACCCCTTCGGCTAACAGAATAGCACAGGAAGATTGCGGAATTTAGCACTTTGTAAGAGGGATTTATAAGAATTTGCCGACAGATTTTGCGCCATGCATAATTTGCCCGGGCGTGGGATATGATAAATCAAAAGTATTTCCGGAGGATTTTTCCATGGTATTTTATGTAAACTCAAAAGAGAACAACTCTTCACAGGAAATCGCATTCTTTCTGAAAAAATGTATTCTGCACCATCCGGGCAAATGGTCTGAACTGGTCTTTTTGTGCATCGGAAGCGACCGGGTGACAGGAGACTGCCTGGGTCCTTATATCGGGCACCAGCTCCTGGACAGGCTGGATCTCCAGGATATTTATGTTTACGGTACTCTGAAAGATCCTGTACATGCCTTAAATCTGGAAAAAGTCTCCCGCATGATCCGTTCCATACACCCTCAGAGCCTAGTGATCGCCATTGATGCCTCTCTGGGACAAAAAAAGCACCTGGGATACGTGACCATCGCTGATGGCGCACTGTACCCAGGTGCCGGAGTTCAGAAAGAACTTCCTCCTGTGGGTGATATTCATATTACAGGTATTGTAAACATAGCAGGTGTGCTGGAGCAGCTGACTCTGCAGACCACCCGGCTGTCTACGGTGATCTCCCTGGCAGATACCATCACACAAGGAATCCTGAATTATACAAACTCTTTGATCTGTTTGTAGATGCCTTCTGCATCAAGGCCGTATTTCTCAAGAAGAGCTACTGCAGGGCCTGATTCGCCGAATACGTCGTTTACACCGATACGTTTTACAGGTACAGGTGCTTTCTCAGACAGGCATTCGCATACTGCTCCGCCAAGTCCGCCGATTACAGAATGTTCCTCTACAGTTACAACTTTGCCTGTTTCTTTGGCTGCTGCAACTACCAGTTCTTCATCGAGAGGTTTGATCGTATGAATGTTGATCACTTTCGCATCTACACCGTCTGCTGCAAGCTTCTCTGCTGCTTCAAGAGCAGGAGCTACGCAAAGACCGTTTGCGATAATGGTAAGGTCTTTTCCTTCACGAAGGACGATACCTTTACCTAATTCAAATTTATAATCTGGTCTGTCGTTAATGACAGGTGTTGCCAGACGTCCAAATCTCATATATACAGGTCCAACATGCTCGTAAGCTGCTTTTACCATAGCTTTCGCTTCGATATCATCAGAAGGGCATGCAACAACCATTCCCGGGATTACTCTCATAAGTGCGAAGTCTTCGCAGCACTGATGGGTAGCACCATCTTCACCTACAGAGATTCCGCCGTGAGTAGCGCCGATCTTTACATTGATCTTCGGATATGCGATGGAGTTACGAACCTGCTCGAAAGCACGTCCTGCTGCAAACATAGCAAATGTGCTGGCAAAAGGAACTTTTCCTGTGGTAGCCAGACCTGCAGCGATACCCATCATATTGCACTCAGCAATACCGCAGTCGATGTGACGTTCCGGGAATTCTTTCTTGAACATACCTGTCTGAGTAGCTGCAGCAAGGTCAGCGTCCAGAACGACCAGGTTGTCATGTTTCTTACCTAATTCAACCAGTGCAGCGCCGTAGCTTGCTCTTGTTGCAATCTTCTTTACTTCTGACATAATGCTTCACCTACCTTTTCTAAGTCTGCCATTGCCTGTGCATACTGCTCATCATTCGGAGCTTTGCCATGCCATCCGGCCTGGTTTTCCATGAAGGAAACGCCTTTTCCTTTAACAGTTTTCATAATGATTGCTGTAGGCATTCCTTTGGTAGCCTTAGCTTCATCAAAAGCTGCCTTTAACTGATCCATATCATTTCCGTCTGCAACGTTGATCACATGGAAGTTAAATGCTTCAAATTTCTTATCGATCGGGTATGGAGAACATACATCGTCAATCTTACCATCGATCTGAAGTCCATTGTTATCTACGATCACTACAAGATTGTCCAGTTTTCTGTGGCCTGCGAACATAGCAGCTTCCCATACCTGACCTTCCTGAATCTCACCGTCACCTAATAAGGTGTATACACGATAGCTTTCGTTGCTTAATTTAGCAGAAAGTGCCATACCTACTGCTGCTGAAATTCCCTGTCCAAGAGAACCACTGGACATATCAACACCCGGGATATGTTTCATATCCGGATGTCCCTGTAAATAAGATCCCAGATGACGAAGAGTCTTCAGGTCTTCTTTCGGGAAAAATCCTCTTTCTGCAAGTGCAGAATAGTATCCTGGTGCTGTGTGGCCTTTTGAAAGTACGAAACGGTCACGATCAGCTTTCTTAGGATCCTTAGGATCAATATTTAATTCTTCGAAATATAAATAAGTGAATACATCTGCTGCTGACAGGGATCCGCCCGGATGTCCTGCTTTTGCAGCATGTACTGCTGTTACGATGTCTTTACGGACTTCGTTTGCAATTTTCTGAAGTTCTAATTTTTCCATTATGGTAAATTCTCCTTATTCGCCGAATACTGCTTTATAATCTTTCTGGAATTTCTCGATACCTGCATCTGTCAGAGGATGTTTTGTCATCTGTACGATTACACTGTATGGAACAGTTGCAATGTCAGCACCAGCAAGTGCACAGTCTGTTACATGGATCGGATTTCTAACGCTTGCTGCGATGATCTCTGTTTCGATTCCTGCAACTTCGAAGATCTCAGCGATCTCACGGATCAGGTCAACGCCTCTTGTGGAAATGTCATCAAGTCTTCCAAGGAATGGAGAAACATAGGTTGCACCAGCTCTTGCAGCAAGAAGTGCCTGGTTAGCTGTGAAGATCAGAGTAACGTTTGTTTTGATTCCTTCTTTTGAAAGAACTTTAACTGCTTTCAGACCTTCTACTGTCATCGGGATCTTAACAACCATGTTTGGATGGATTGCTGCGATCTCACGGCCTTCTTTGATCATGCCTTCAGCGTCTGTTGTTGTAGCTTTCACTTCACCGCTGATCGGTCCGTCTACGATAGATGTGATCTCTTTGATTACTTCGTTGAAATCTCTTCCTTCTTTTGCGATAAGAGATGGGTTTGTAGTAACACCACAGATCACTCCCATATCGTTAGCGGCTTTAATATCTTCTACTTTCGCTGTGTCAATAAAAAATTTCATGTTTTTAACCCTCCTGATTCTGGTTCCTGTTCTTTCTGCTGACGATAATCTGCTTCGCAGGTCAACAGTATGTGAACAGTCGTAATTTTTGCTTCACATAAGCGTTCTTTTCTTGATATTTTCATTATATCAGACTTCACAGGAAGGTCAAGTGTACGAAAAATTATTAATAATTTTTCTATTAATAATTATATTTTTTATTAATTCCCATTGCCTTGTTAAAGGATTATCAATCAGGCTTTTATACAGATTTCTACAGGATATCTTATATCTGATCGTATTTTGAAATTCCAAATTATTATTAATAATTTCGTATGGCGTATTTAATTATTTTTCCCGGTAGGGTTCTTCCAGGTTCTTGCATACCCGGTTGTGCGCCTGGATATGAGTTTCGGCGTGTATTCAATATTGTAAAGACTGATAGGTGCAGAGTCTGTCAGGGCTCTTTCCCTGGCATCGATCTTACGCAGGATAATATCACATGCATCCTGGCCTTTCAGCACTACGAAATGATCGATGGTTGTGAGGGAAATTCTCCGGATGCCGGAATAGAAAATATTATCGCATCCGATCACCGACACATCTTTCGGTACATGAACCTTCGCCTCATGGAGTGCATCCAGCGCACCGATGGCCATCATGTCATTCTGGCCAGCAATGGCGGTAAACTGCCTGCCTTCCTCCAGAAGCTCCCGGGTCAGCTCATACCCCATGGAATACTCCGTATCCATCCGGGGAATTCTTGAATCTATGGACTCATCTGCTGCTTTTATGATCACATGCTCCTTCAGCCCTTCTTTCTCGAATTCCTTTACAAAACCATTTACACGCTTGGTTCTCTGCCACTGTCTTCTGGTCAGCGGCGGAGTGATAAATGCCACATCTCTGTGCCCCAGATCAAGCAGATGCCTGGCCATCATTTTTCCCACCACTGTATTGTCCTGATTGATGGCATCTACTGTGGTGGTCTTCTCCTTGTTACTGATAATAACAAGAGGGATCGTCCGTGCCAGTTCCTCTACCTGCTGCTGGAAATCCGGGTTGGGATTGCAGCTGTAGATAATTCCCCGGGGCTGGATGGTATGCATCATCCTAAGATACGTCTCCTCCAGCCGGGCATCCCTCTGGGTGTTACAGATAAAGACGCCATATCCCTGCTTGTTCGCTACTGCCTCTACTCCCTGAAGCAGGAGCACGTAGTACGGGCTGGTGAGGGTGGGACAAAAGACAACGATCAGTTTCTCCTTTTTGCTGTCTTTTTTATTTTTGCGGCCCGGAAGATGGTAATCCAGTTCTCTGGCAGCCTGCTCCACCTTTTCTATGGTTTCCCGGGAAAAAGAAACATTGTACTTCCTGTTCAGGACCATGGAAACAGTTGCCTGGGATACTCCTGCCTTCTTCGCCACATCAGAAGAAGTTGCTTTCTTTCTTGGCAAAAAGACTCCTCCTTTATCGTTTTTTATTGGATCAGAGCTCTACCCTTCCTTCCAGGGCACGCAGAAGAGTTACTTCGTCAATGTACTCCAGGTCTCCGCCTACCGGAACGCCGCTGGCGATCCTGCTGACTTTGATCCCTGTAGGTTTGATAAGCTTACTGATGTACATGGCTGTAGTTTCCCCTTCCAGGCTGGAATTGGTGGCAATGATCACTTCTTTTACCTCTTCACCTGCAAGGCGCTGCATCAGCTCTTTCAGCTTGATATCATCCGGCCCGATCCCCAGCATAGGGGAAATAGCTCCGTGAAGCACATGGTAAACGCCTTCGAATTTACCGGTTTTCTCATAAGCTGCCAGATCCCTGGTGTTCTCCACCACCATGATGGTAGAATGATCCCTTTTCGGATTGCTGCAGATAGGACACATTTCTTTGTCCGTGAGCGTGTAACAGCACTTGCAGTACTGCACATTCTCCCTGGCATTCACAATAGAAGAGGTCAGCTGTTGTACCTGTTCCTTCGGCATATTCATGATGTGAAATGCCAGCCGCTGTGCAGATTTCGCACCGATCCCGGGAAGATGGGACAGCTGCTCAATAAGCCTGTTAATATGACTGCTGTAGTATTCCATCAGAATGGAAGGCCTCCTCCAAGTCCGCCCAGACCGCCTGTCAGCTTGGACATTACTGCTGTGGATTCCTCATCTACCTTGCGAAGTGCTTCATTGGTAGCTGCTACGATGAGATCTTCCAGCATTTCAATATCATCCGGATCTACTACCTCTTCCTGAAGTTTCACTTTGGTCACTTCTCTCTTACCGGAGATAGTTACTTCTACAGCTCCGCCCCCTGCAGTTGCTGTAAATTCTTTCTCTTCAAGTGCTTTCTGGTTCTCTTCCATCTGGCGCTGCATTTTCTGCGCCTGTTTCATAAGATTGTTCATGTTTCCCGGCATACCCATACCCGGGAATCCTCCACGTTTAGCCATTGTGGTATCCTCCTTTTTTCTATATATTTCATATCTTAGTTATTCTTCAGTTTCCTCAGGATCTTCTTCTAAGACAACGTCCATATGGATATTGTCTCTGATTGCCTGGTCCACTGTAATGTTTGCCAGATTCGTGTGCTGATGCTGATTGGCTACCAGCATCTGGATCTCTACAGTCTTTCCGGTCTGCGCGGCAATGATATCCTGAAGCTCTTTCTTCGCCTCCGGATTATCTACATAAGTCTGGCCCAGGAAGTCCTGAAATTCCACATAAAGCACCGGTTCACCTGTTTCTCCATTATATTTCGGAATGGATTTCTGGAGCATCTGTTTGAACATTCCTGTAGCCTGGCCTGTGATCACCCTCCAGCCAGCCACGATCTTCTGCAGATCTTCAGGTGCCGCTTTCGCCGGAGCCTTCTGCGGGCTGCCGGCCGGCACTGTCTGCTGTGTGCCATTTTCTCCGGCTGCGCTATGTACGATCACCTGCTGCACTGGACGTTCATCCATACGCTGTTCCAGAACACGGAGACGGTCCAGAACAGAATCCAGGTTGGTCTCCATGGCAGGACGGCACAGTTTGATCAGCGCGATCTCTACCAGAACTCTCTTCTGGGTGGCATACCGGATCTGATTGGACAGATCTGAAAAGATCCTGATATAGCGCATCAATGTCTCCACATCCAGCATGGTGCTCTCTTCTTTCAGGAGCTTCATGTTCTCAGAAGATACGTCAATCGCTTCCTCCGGATCCTCTGAAGTCTTCACCAGCAGAAGATTTCGCATGTACCAGGTAAAGTCTCCTACAAACTGGCCCAGTTCCCTGCCGCCTACGATCAGATCCTCCAAAATATGGATGGATGCAGTCACATCCCCCTGGATCACTTTTCGCAGAAGCTTACTGAATACCTCTGTATCCACCGCACCCAGGACTTCAAGCACTTTATCATAAGTGAGAGTCTGGCCCAGATAAAAGGCAATGCACTGATCCAGCAGGCTGAGGGCATCTCGCATGGATCCATCTCCCGCCTTCGCCACATAGCGGATTGCTTTTTCCTCTGCTTCCACTCCTTCTATTTTCAGAAGTTCCTCCAGTCTGGCAGCGATGGTGTCTATGGTGATCCTGTGGAAATCATAGCGCTGGCATCTGGACAGGATCGTGATAGGGATCTTATGCGCTTCCGTAGTTGCCAGTATGAACATGACATAGGACGGCGGTTCTTCCAGTGTTTTCAACAGCGCATTAAACGCTCCCGTGGAAAGCATATGAACCTCGTCGATGATGTAGACTTTGTATTTACCTTCTGTGGGGCGGTAGGAAACTTCCTCTCTGATCTCTCGAATGTTATCTACACCGTTGTTGGATGCAGCATCAATCTCGATCACGTTCATGGCAGTTCCTGCCTGGATTGCTTTACACATAGCGCATTCATTACAGGGACTTCCATTGACCGGATGTTCACAGTTGACCGCTTTGGCAAGGATCTTCGCCACTGTGGTCTTACCGGTTCCTCTGGTCCCGCAGAACAGATAGGCATGGCCGATGCGGTTATGTCTGATCTGATTGGTCAAAGTTGTCACAATATGATCCTGACCCTTGACATCTGTGAAATTGTCTGGTCTGAATTTTCTGTAAAGGGCAGTATAACTCATTGAACAAACTCCTTCTTATTATCACAGCCGCCGCGGAAAAAATTCCCGCGGCGGTCTTTTTTACTCTAGTATCTTATATGAAAAGGTATCTTTCAGTCAAGTGTTGTTTCTGAATGATATCTCATCAGTCTCCGAAGCTGATGCCAATCTGTTTCGCTGCAAGAACCAGCTGATCTTTCGGGGATACCATTTTCAGCTTGCCTGCACACTCTTCCAGAGGTACACGTTTGATCTTGCCGTTTACCACACCGATCATTATGCCGTAAGCTCCGTCAATGATGGCCTGGGCTGCACCTGCACCGATCCTTGTGGAAAGTACACGGTCATATGGACACGGCTCGCCACCTCTCTGTGTATGTCCCGGAACTGTAACACGTACTTCACTTCCGATCTCCTGGAAGATCTGATCAGCGATTTCATAGGAAACTGACGGATATTTCTTGGCTCTTGTTTCCAGTTTCTCTTTATATTTCTTCTTCGGAAGCAGTGCATCTTCTTTCGAAATGGCTCCCTCTGCTACTGCCAGGATGGTAAATCTCTTGCCTGCTTTCGCACGTTTCTGGATAGCCTCTGTAACCTTCTTGATATCATACGGAATCTCAGGAATCAGGATAATATCTGCGCCACCTGCAACACCTGCATGGAGGGTCAGGCTTCCTACTTTATGTCCCATGATCTCTACGATGAATACACGTCCGTGGGAGGATGCTGTGGTATGGATGCAGTCGATGGCGTTGGTAGCAACATTTACTGCGCTCTGGAAGCCAAAAGTCATGTCTGTTCCATAAATATCATTGTCAATGGTTTTCGGAAGATGGATGATATTCAGGCCCTCTTCTCTCAGAAGGTTGGCTGTTTTCTGGGTACCGTTTCCACCGAGGATCACCAGGCAGTCCAGGCAGAGTTTATAATATGTCTGCTTCATCGCCTCAACCTTGTCCAGTCCGTTCTCATCCGGCACACGCATCAGTTTAAAAGGCTGTCTGGATGTTCCCAGGATCGTTCCGCCCTGTGTAAGGATTCCTGAGAAATCCTTGGCTGTAAGCATGCGGTATTTGCCATAGATCAGTCCCTTATATCCATCATCAAATCCATAAACTTCCAGCTCGTCCACATTATTGGTCAATCCCTTAACCACACCGCGCATCGTGGCATTTAAAGCCTGGCAGTCACCGCCGCTGGTAAGCATACCTATTCTTTTTATCATGATAGTACCTCCCTGAAATTTTGTATTGTCTATATTATATAATATTTCCCTTTTTCCTACAATAGTTTTCGTGAACAGTAAACCATACCGGCATATAGCCAATGAGCAGTAAACCACTCTGTAAATCTCTATTTAGTATTGACAAAACCCCGAAAACCCTCTATAATCAAGTCTGCGCAGCCGGGGAGATAGCGGTGCCCTGTACCTGCAATCCGCTACAGCAGGGGT
>OLOR01003097.1_pt1 | contig 12114 bp, 9 predicted proteins | sample 1672521 | NCBI WGS metagenome assembly OLOR01 (sample SAMEA3136695, study PRJEB25190) | human gut metagenome | biome: human gut; feature: human-associated habitat; material: faeces | place: Austria | collected 2013
TATGACCCAAGAAATGCTTACTTTGAGTGTATCCATGAGATGAAACTGATCGTAGACTTAATCTACCAGTCAGGTTTCGCAGGAATGAGATATTCTATTTCAAATACTGCTGAATATGGTGATTACATCACAGGTCCTAAGATCGTAACAGAAGATACAAAGAAAGCTATGAAACAGATCCTTACAGACATTCAGGATGGTACATTTGCAAAAGACTTCTTATTAGATATGTCTCCTGCAGGTCGTCAGGTTCACTTCAAAGCTCTTAGAAAACTTGCTTCAGAGCATCCTTCTGAGAAAGTCGGTGAAGAGATCCGTAAGCTTTATAGCTGGAACAATGAAGAAGATAAGCTTGTAAATAACTAATCCGATCTTCTTACATATAAAATGAATAGGTTGTCTTAACGGACAAAGAGATAGAAAGCAGTCCGGGCGAAAATCGTCCGGGCTGCTTTTACTATGGAAACACTTTTTGGGTATCTTTATAAGGCGTGAAAGGAGTATATTTTATCTTTACAGAGAAAATACTTTCTATTATACTGTTAGTAATGGTTATAAATACAGGAAGGTGGTGTTTACAAATGGCAATTATAGCAGGAGTGATCGGAATCGTAGTAATAGCAGTTGTGGTTGTCGTAGCAGCAGTCGTAGCTGTCACAGCAGGCGTAAAAGATTCCTTAAAAGATGAATAACAGTGACAATAGCAGAGTGTAATGTGCCGTCTTTTCAGTAAGAGAAGAGATGGCATTTCTTTTGTCAGATAGAGGCTGAAAAAGAAAAGAACGTTCATATATCAGACAGAACATGCAGGAAAAGAAAGAGTGGAGGAGAATCATGATAAAGATAAAAGATAGTATCATTGGGGAAGGCATACCAAAGATCTGTGTGCCGATTGTTGAAAAGACACAGGAAGCAATCTTGGATCAGGCACAGGAAATTGTGTCAGAGTCTGTGGATATCGTAGAGTGGCGACTGGATTTTTATGACGATGTCCATGATATAGATTGTGTCATACAGACCGCAGATCTGTTACAAAGCATATTAGGAAAAACAGTGCTTCTTTTGACGTTTCGTACGAAAAAAGAAGGCGGTCAAAAGGACATTTCTTTGGAAGAATATAAAAGACTTCTGCTTGCTGTTGCAAAATCAGGAAAAACAGATATGATCGATGTAGAAGCATTTCGCGGATATGATGTTTCAGAACAAAAAGAAACATTTTCCGTTGATGATACAGAAAATGAAGCAATCCGCAGTCTGATCAACGAACTTTCTGGAAATGTCTGTGTGATCGGATCATATCATGATTTTGAAAAGACACCAACAAAAGAAGAAATGATACAAAGACTTCTTTTTATCGATCAGATGGGGGCAGACATTCCTAAAATGGCAGTCATGCCGCATAATGGTCAGAATGTATTAGATCTTATGCAAGCCACATTGCTTGCCAAAGAAAAAACAGGCACAAAACCTTTGATCACAATGGCAATGGGTGATTTAGGAAAAATCACGCGGATTGCCGGAATATCCTTTGGCTCTGCTGTTACTTTTGGATGCCTTGGAAAAGCAAGTGCACCAGGACAGATCGAGGTGGAAAATTTGAGAAAGACATTGTCTTTGTTAGGAAAAGAAGAGTAGGATAGAATGAGAATTCTGTTTGGAATCGGAATTTGTCAGGGAAGTTTCAAATTTGTAGCAGAAAGGAATAGAATAGTATTATGAAATTACAGGAACATATTTTTTTGATTGGTTTTATGGGAGTAGGAAAGACAAGTACATCAAGACAGTTAAGTCGTAAATTAGGTGTCAGAGAAGTAGATACCGATGCCATGATCGTTGAGATGGAAAAAAGAAGCATTGCTAAGATCTTTGAAGAATCCGGTGAGCCTTATTTCCGTTCTGTTGAGACCGGGACATTAGATACACTTGCCGATCAAAAGCCATGTATTGTATCTTGTGGAGGTGGCATGGCAATGCGTGAAGAAAATGTAGCCAAAATGAAAAAGATCGGAAAAGTGATCTTTCTGACAGCAACACCGGAAACCATTTATTCGCATGTAAAGAACAGTACAGACCGCCCATTGCTTAACGGAAATATGAATGTTCCTTATATTAAAAAGCTGATGGATGAAAGAGAACCCAAATATAAAGCCGCTGCTGATATATTGATCCAGACAGATGGCTGTAATCCGGCAAAGGTGGCAGATAAGATTATAGAAGCTTTGCAATAGGAGTAGTTTTATTTTCGTTTTCAGGCTTTTCCCATGTTTTTACTTGAAAAGCAGGAAAAAATGAGGTAAAATAAAAAAAGGATTTTGCAGATTTTGGTTCTGCATCTACATTAAGGAGGATTATATCATGGTATCAGCAGGAGATTTTAGAAATGGTTTGACCATTGAAGTTGAAGGCAATGTATATCAGGTTATCGAGTTTCAGCACGTAAAGCCTGGTAAGGGAGCTGCTTTTGTTAGAACAAAATTAAAAAATATTAAGAACGGTGGTATTGTAGAAAAGACATTCCGTCCATCTGAAAAATGTCCACAGGCACACATTGAGCGTACAGAGATGCAGTATTTATATAGTGATGATATGTATCATTTCATGAATACAGAGAACTATGACCAGATCGATATGTCAGCAGATCAGGTTGGTGATTCATTGAAATTCGTAAAAGAAAATGAAATGGTTAAGATGCTTTCTCACAACAACGAGATTTTTGCTATTGAGCCACCACTATTCGTAGAACTTGAAGTAACAGAGACAGAGCCTGGCTTCAAGGGCGATACAGCACAGGGTGCGAACAAGCCTGCTATCGTTGAGACAGGTGCTCAGGTTAATGTACCGCTTTTCGTTGAGACTGGTGACAAGATCAGTATTGATACACGTACAGGTGAGTACTTGAAGAGAGTTTAATTTTTCTAAAATACAAGAAAAACGGGCATGACCGTGAAAACCTTATGGTTTCGGTGGTTATGCCTGTTTTTTTGTTTGAATGATCCGGACAAGTTTGTTGCATTTGCCAAAAAGGATACACCTGCGGCAAGAAAGCTGATCGATGTGGTAACAAAGCTGATTGATAAATTAAAAGAGACTGTAAAGAAGCTGACACCAAACGGAAAAGCAGCAAAACTTTTACAGGAAGACATTGATACATATGAAGAAGCAAAAGACCTCTGGTATCAGGGAATAGAAAGCATCATGGAGAAGAATGCAAAGGAAGATGCCAAGAAAGAGGATGTGCAGAATGCCACAGACAGGTTTAGTATGAAGGATGAAGAAAAAGATAATATCTTTCAGAAAGACACGTTAAGCAAGAGCGAGTGGGCAATGTTTTACAGCAAGATAGGAGAAAAGAAAAACAGATATTATTTTCCAAAGGCAGCAGATGGAAATGATATAATGACAATCAATAATAAGTTGGTATATACTAATGGCAACTGGGGAAGACCACGGATTGATCGCGTCATAGAGATTAATGTGGATGGAGTAAGTGGAATAGAACGAAGCACAGCTATATCAAATATACAGGAGGAATTGATAGAGTATGAAAAGAACGGACAAGAAATTTCAGAAGATATTCAAAGAATTGAATCGAAAAATATTGAACATGTATACGGAGGAAGAACATATATCCAAACATATTATAGAAATAATTTTGCAACCAGTAAGAGAAAAAGAGCCGGACGATCAGTACAATTATATGATGAAAACAATAAAATTTCTAGAAACAAAGCCGGACGAGCAACAACTGATAGAATATCTGAGAGCGAACGGAGTGGAGATCTAAAAGAAAAGTTTTCATTAAAGGAGCCGGTAGAGGAAACAAAAGAAGGTAATGAAAAAGACAGCTCACAGGCTGCAGTTAATAAACTGGATGGAGTAAGGTTTTCAACAAAAGAACCTCTTGGTACCCAGATAGATAATGTATTATCCGGTGCAGACACAAATACTACACATGTGTATGTCGGCAAAACGTTTAAAGTTTTAAAAGAACTTGGAATTAAGGATATGCCTATGCTGATAACAAGTGATCATGTATACAGTATTATCAAGACAGAGGAACAGGCGAGGGAAGAGGGAAAATATAAAAGGAAAACAAATTATCATGGGTTGGGGAAAAATCAGTTTCTCAATACAATAGAAAGACTACAGGATCCTGCTTTTATCATCAAATCAAATACCGATGATACAGATACAAGAATTGTATTAGTTACAAATGCAATGGATAATGAAAACCACTATATTGTGGGAGTTATCCAGCCGAATGGATACGGAACTATAGAAAATAAAATACAGCAAGCGAATATCATATTAAGTATGTATGGCAAAAAAAATCTGAATAATTTTATTCAGAAAGCTTATCAGGAAGATCGTATTATAAAAATAAATCCTGAAAGAACAGTGATCCCAAGGGTCCAATTCCCAAACGATATGTTCAATCAGGATTATATTGACAATCTAACACATTATAAAACGATTGACAATAATAATATAAGCAAAAATATAAAAAATGATACAAAAAAATTGAAATCAGAGACAAATGCGGATAGTGCAGCAAATAAAAATATCCGCAACGAGTTAAAAGATACCTCCGGGAATGCTTTGTTCTCCTCAAAAGAAGATGATTTTGCATGGATGGAGGACATACTGAAAGAAGAACCGGGCATCAAGGAAACCGCATCTATCTTACAGGAAGGAACAGAAGCTTTGCAAAAAGCTAAGAAAGCACCGGATTCGGCAGCAGTCCGAAAGATCAGTAAGAGTATCTTAGAGGATATCGGAACACAATATGATCTTGACATATTTTCAGATAACTTAGAGAAAGTATTCAGCTACATGCAGTCAGAAGATAACGTATCTTATGATGATATGGTACGTGTCATGACAGAGGTTGCATGGCATGAGCTTGTTGTGGCAAGACGGGAAAAAGATCCGGTCGACATAGCTTACCGGGAAAAGAAAAAAAGCTTATCGGGAAAAGAAAAATATTGTAAAAAGAACCCTTATTTGTTACAATAGACCAAAGCATAAATCTAATACATTCTTTAATGCCAAAGGCTTTCAGGCATTATCTAAATTTCTTATATTATCTTTAGAACTCTATGCTTTTCATTCACTATCAAAGCAGGAGTTTTAAGGCTCCTGTCACCAAGACCGGGGAAACTGTCATTTTGTCATTTTGTTCAAAACCAGACAGATTATCTATCCGGCTGTAAAGGAGCGTATTATGAAGAAACAACAGTTAAAGATGCAGCGAAACTACAAAGATACCGTTTTTAGAATGCTTTTTAATAACAAAGAAGCATTGCTTAGTCTGTACAATGCGATCAACGGAACGCATTATGACAGGACGGACGACTTAGAGATCATTACTCTGGAAAATGCAGTGTATATGGCAATGAAAAACGATATTGCATTTATTCTGGGACTTTATATGAATCTGTATGAACACCAGAGTACACTGAACCCGAATATGCCGCTTCGTGATCTTTTTTATATTGCAAAGCAGATGGAAAAACTGGTCGTTGATGACACGTTATACTCTTCGAGAGTAGTCAAAATACCGACACCAAAGTTTATTGTATTCTATAATGGTGTGGATGCGTGCGAGGAACACCGGATCTTAAAGTTATCGGATGCATTTCAAAAGAAAGAAGAGGAAGTGGATCTGGAATTAAAGGTACTGGTATTAAATATCAATGCCGGCATGAACAGACAGATCATGGAAAGCTGCCGGACATTGAAAGAGTATAGCATTTATGTAGAACGTGTCAGAAAATATCGCGCAGTCATGCCGATCGAACAGGCAGTAGAAAAAGCAGTCACAGAGTGTATTCGTGAAAATATATTAGCAGACTTTTTAAAGAAGCAAAGAGCAGAGGTGGTAGCGATGTCTATATTAGAATATAACGAAGAAGAAGAGATCAAAAAGATCCGGGCAAGCGAGAGGCGTGGAGGCTATGATGATGGCTGGAATGCCGGAAGAATTGAAGGAGAAGCAGCGGGAAAAATCGCAGGAAGAATCGAAGGAGAAGCAGCGGGAAAGATCGCAGGAAGGATCGAAGGAGAAGCAGCAGGAAAGATAGCAGGCAAAAAAGAAGTATTACTGGAGATTTTAGAAGAAAAAGGAAAGGTAACAGGATTGTTGAAAAAGAAAATTCACGATCAAAATGATATGACTACTCTAAAAAGCTGGATTCAAAAGGCATGTATGATTGATTCGATTGAAGAATTTGAAAATGATATCGGAAGCATGTGATAGTGAAAAATACTATCACACTATTGTTATTTTGTGTATTTGTTAAGAACGCATTTATAAAAAAATATAATGTTTTTATAAGTTTTTGGGAGGTCATATTCTTATGGAAATGACCTCCTGCTTTTTGTGTAATAAAAAAAGCATAGTGTATCAAGGCGCTGTATAAAGTTCCATCTGGGTATATACTTACTTGCAGGGAAAAATGGATATTTACTCTATATTGTCAATTGGATAGGATGTATGGTGATTATATGCAAAATATAACAGAGTGTTTTATGCAAAAATTTATATCTTTTCTTTTTTTGAGACCAATGCAAATAGACGTCGGACAAGCAGATTGTTTCTATATATTAAAATGAATTTATAAAATTATAATCATAAGTAAATATTGTTTTGCTATAGAATGCTTCATAGATTAAAAATCATATTTGCTTTGAATTTTATTAAGATATGAATAAATATAAATAGAAACTGTGCTAAGAAAACGTTTCGTTCTAATGATATTTAAAAATATTATTTCGTATGAAAACAGAGATATACAATGTATTTTATTTTGATGCAAGAGTGCGCTCAGAAAAAATAAAATGAATAAATATTATCTAATGATGAATAAAAATAAAAGTTGCCTTGACAATCCAAATGAATAGAATATAATGATGTTGGGGTCGAAAGGCATTTTGTTTTTAACGGATGCCATGGCTTGCATTATAAATAGATTTAACATGCTTTATGACAGAAAAATAGTCTGTTAAAATGGTTTTGAAAAACAATTTTCAGATGAAGTTTTGAAAATGAGCAATCGATAAAAAGAAAGGCGGGAACAGTTATGACGAAAGAACAATTTGACGGATATACTTATATAGAAGGCGGTGTTTGTGCAGCGAAAGGATTTCTGGCAAATGGATTGAACTGTGGTATCAACCCTGATAAAAAGAAAAATGATCTTGGTATGATCTATAGTGAAAAGGAATGCACCGCAGCGGCAGTTTATACGCAAAATAAAGTTAAGGGTGCACCGATTCTTGTGACAAAGGAAAATTTAACCAAAAGCGGACAGAAAGCGAAAGCTGTGATCGTTAATTCAAAGAATGCGAATACATGCAATGCCAATGGTGTGGAAGTAGCAACAAAAGTCTGTGAGTTGACAGCAAAAGAACTTGGTATCAAGACGGAAGAAGTGATTGTTGCATCTACTGGTGTGATCGGTCAGCCGATGTCTGTTGAACCTTTTGCAAAAGGAATTCCGGAGATTGTAAAAGGGCTTTCGGCAGAGGGACACGAAGAAGCCGCTAAGGCGATTATGACAACGGATACTGTAAAAAAAGAAGTTGCTGTATCATTTGAAATTCAGGGAAAGACCTGTCATCTTGGCGGAATGGCAAAAGGTAGCGGAATGATCCATCCGAATATGGCTACTACATTGAATTTTGTAACAACAGATGTTGCAATCTCCGGTGCATTAGTACAGAAAGCTTTGAGTGAGATTGTTAAAGTAACATATAACTGTCTTTCTGTTGATGGTGACACATCGACAAATGATATGGTCAGTGTAATGGCAAACGGTATGGCTGGAAATGAAATGATCGAAACAGAAAATGCAGAGTATGAGATCTTTAAAAAAGCGCTTTATATTGTGATGTCAAATATGACAAAAATGCTTGCAGCAGACGGAGAGGGTGCATCCAAACTTTTGGAATGTACCTGTAGCGGAGCAAAAGATCTACAGACAGCGATTACTGTTGCAAAGAGTGTCATTGGATCAAGTTTATTGAAATGTGCCATGTTTGGTGAAGATGCAAACTGGGGACGTGTTCTTTGCGCCATCGGTTATGCGGATGCGGAATTTGATATTATGAAAGTAAATGTTGATCTTGTATCAAGTGCCGGAACAATTGCCGTTTGTCGCAATGGTGCAGGTGTGGAATTTTCAGAAGAATTTGCAAGCAAAGTTCTTGCACAAGATGAAATCTATATCCATGTCGATTTACAGGATGGACAGGCAAGTGCCAAAGCATGGGGATGTGATCTGACATACGATTATGTAAAGATCAATGGCGATTATCGTTCATAATTTCATCCTCATACAATTCACATCATAAAATAAACAGACATTTGCAAACTCTTTGTACATTTTCTGATTCTATTCAGTGTTCAAACAGATGCCTGTACAGCGTCATATGCAATAGAGATCGATCCGTGCTTTCTATTTCGTTTTATCTTTTGGGTTGACACGACGGCTTATTAGGATATCTGATTTTTTAAGCTTTTTTGCTGATTGGGCGCGGGTCATAACTATAGGGGCGACTCAGTCTGAGTAGCATTGTTGTTTGGGACACGCTCCCGCTTCGCAAAGCCACGTAGCGCACACATAGCATTGCAAAAAGCAAATACACTTTTTGCAACGCAAGTGGCGACGGCCTTTGAGATTCCCAAACAGCAATGTACATCAGACCGGCCTTGCCCCTATATCAGATGAGAGCGCCCATAATCAAAGGCAAAAAAGCAAAAAATCGTAGATATCCTTATAAGGCGAGACAGTGCCCCAAAAGATAAAATAAATAGAAGCACGGAATAGAAAACTGATAGTATGACGCTGTACATGCATTCTGTTTGCAATATTGTGGTACAATAAGGAAAATGTAAGTCAGTTTTTGCAAATGTCTGTTTTTATGAAATGGAAAAAGATTTGTGCAGTGGTAGGTATCAGCTAGAGTTGTAATGTGCCGGTGTTGTGCTTTTTATGAAAGGGAAAGGTGAGGATGGTTATGAGAGCATATGAACGTTTGCTTCAATATGTGGTGATCGATACGCAAAGTGATGAGTATAGTGAGACTGTGCCAACGACAAAGAAGCAATTTGATCTTGCAAATAGGCTTGTGGAAGAAATGAAAGATCTTGGTATAGAAGATGCCTGCGTAGACAGTATGTGTTACGTATACGGAAGTCTTCCGGCAACAAAGGGCATGGAACATTGTCCTAAAATGGGATGGATCGCTCATATGGATACCGCACCGGATTTCAAAGGGCATGGGGTGAAACCATGTGTGATCAAAGAATATGATGGTACGGATGTGAAACTTGGACATAGTGGAAGAGTGCTTTGTACAAAAGAATTTTCTCATTTGAAAAAGTTAAAAGGGCGCACCCTGATCACAACCGATGGAACAACGCTTCTTGGCTCTGATGACAAATCAGGCATTGCGGAAATTCTTACAGCAGTAGAACGTATACAAAAAGAACAGATTCCTCATGGGAAGATAGGTATTGCATTTACCCCGGATGAAGAAGTAGGCGCCGGTGCTGATTATTTTGATGTGAAGAAATTCGATTGTGATTTTGCCTATACATTAGATGGCGGTGAAGAGGGTGAGATAGTGTATGAAAACTTTAATGCAGACTCTGCCATTTTTGAGGTTAATGGTTTTAATGTGCATCCTGGCAGTGCAAAGGATATTATGGTCAATGCACAGCTTGTTGCCATGGAGATCAATGCGATGCTTCCGAAAAAGGAAACGCCAAGAGACACACAGGGATATGAAGGCTTTTATCATTTATGTTCAATGGAAGGGGATGTCGAAAAAGCAACATTGCACTATATTGTCAGGGATCATTCAAGAGAAAAACAGGAACAGAGAAAAGAAGTATTGCGTCAAATAGAACAAAAACTCAATGAAAAGTATGGTGCAGGTACCGTGATTCTGACTTTGCAGGAACAATATCGGAATATGCGTGAAAAGATCGAACCTTGTATGGAAATCGTAGAATGGGCAAGAGAGGCGATACAGGATGCCGGAGTACAGTTTTTGGAATTCCCGGAAAGAGGAGGAACGGATGGAGCAAGATTGAGCTTCATGGGGCTGCCATGCCCTAATCTTGGGACAGGTGGCTATGCTTTTCATGGACCTTACGAGCATGTGACAGCAGAAGGAATGGATCTAAGTGTTACCATTTTAATCTGTCTTGTGAAGAAGGTTTCAGAACAGAGAAAAAAGCAATTCAAAACAAAAAAGTAATTCAAAACAAAAAAGCAATTCAAAACAAAAAAGTAATTCAAATCAAAATAATAATTTAAAAAAGAAGTTATATTCTCAAATATGCTACATGTATTGCATCCTGCAGATTGTTATTAACACACGTCTGCATGGTGCATGCTAAATCATTTTGGAATATAACTTCTTTTTATTATTTCGTAGTTATTAATGCATAAAGACTGCCATTCTGTATTTTGCTAATTCATAAATCTGTGCTGCATCTCCCGGTGAAAGGTTGATACAACCATGAGAACCTCTTGTTTTATAAAGAGATGGGTTCCAGCTTGACCATGGCTGCCATGTTGCAGGATGGAATCCGGTACCGGTCCAGGTGATTCGAACCCAGTTCTTAACAGGAGTTGCATAATCTGCACCGGTTAAAGTATAAGCTCTTTTGTGCTCTTTGATAAAGAACACACCTGTCGGAGTTGCTCTGCCCGGTACAGGGCGGCCGGTAATACAACGGAAAGTAGCTTTTACTTTACCTTTTTTAAGAAAATAAACTTTCTGATCGGCAATCGAGATTTCAATATAATTATCAGGATCCCAGTCTTCGTTAAAGTTTACATAGTCTTTTTTGAAACCGGTATTTGCATAGATGACTTTCTTTTTCAAAGTAATCGCACTCTTGTTGTTCTCACTCTGATCGGCTATGTATGCGTCTGTTGCATCTTGTGAAATCTTCTTTTTCAATGCCTTTTTTGTCTGTGCTAAAGTTTTTTCATAATCAAGCTGCCAGCCGTAATCGCCACCGCCTAATTTGGCTTTTTTGCCATTATGGTCGATAAAGGTTCTTGTCTTTCCGACTGTCTTATATTTCAAACAGAAGGCTTCTACCCAGTCAGCAATCTTCGTATTGTTATATTTGATCTTGCCATCTTTGCAAGTGATCCATTTAGAAATGTCTTCCGGTGTGATCTGTTCTATCGCACCTTCGCCCATATTCCATGTGATATAACGAAGAGCGGCGTTATTGCAAAGAGTTAATTCCTGATTGAGTATATCATCTTTTGATGTATATTTTGGAGCTTTATAGACATCCGGATATTTCTTGTTGTCAGCAATGTTGATCTTTGTATTTGCTTTTTTGCACGCTTCATCAATTGCCTTGATCAGATTAGCTTTAATGATCGTGTTTCCAAGAACTTCTTCTTTACATTCATATTGCGATTTGTCTTTATTATAGACAACTGTTGCAGAAACCGGTTTTTGAACCTTGTATGTTGCACTGCCTTTTACAATTTCTGCTTTTTTAACAATTTTCTTTAATGCAGCATCATCGTAAGAAATATTGTAATCGGTTGTATAAGCATTTTTTTTGGCAAAAAGCTGTATAGCTTCGTGCTGCTTATCAAAAATTTTATCAAAACTGCTTCCGATCTTGAAATGATATCCGATGTCATTTCCATCAATTTGCATTTGTCCTTTGTCGCGTCCGGAAATAGTAAGTGAATAATCCGCATACTTTTTTTCCAGATTCTTCTTAGAGCTTTCTAAAGTTTGTCCTGATACATCAACACCATTGATCGTTGTGTTTTTGTACCAGCGGTCTGCATAATATACCTTGTGATAGATCAATACAATTGCAATGATCAGAATGGCAGTTATTGCTGTAACACTAAGTAAGAGAATTGCTCTTTTTTTTGAAAATACAATAGAAGAATTAGTTGTTTCTTGTGTTTTCTTTTCTTCACTCATTTTTCTTATACCTTTCCTTATTATATTATTTAGAAATCATAGATAAAAAGTTAAAAAACCGGATCAAAGGTTTCGGAATACTTTTATTTATGAAAACGATTCAAACCACATAATTTCAATCTTACATAT